>Ga0209226_10000314_pt1 | contig 29331 bp, 28 predicted proteins | sample BarGraNGADG00212_2_FD_184497 | JGI IMG/M metagenome (GOLD analysis project Ga0209226, IMG submission 184497) | Arctic peat soil microbial communities from Barrow, Alaska, USA - Barrow Graham LP Ref core NGADG0011-212 (SPAdes) (version 2) | ecosystem: Environmental > Terrestrial > Soil >...
CAGAAAAGACTGACCCTCGAAGGCAATATTGTTATCAGTGTTGGTTTATTCGGTCACTCCGGCGATGAAGAAGTATGGACTAAAGTCACCAAAGTGATGCTCGATGACATGCATAAAAGGAAAATTGATCTTGCAGATGAAATTTTTGTGATAAATGTCGGAGGCTATATCGGTTCCTCAACCAGGAGTGAGATTGAGTATGCTATATCAACAGACAAACCAGTAAGCTATCTTGTAGCTCCTTGAGATTGCTTCGTCTTATTATTACTTGCACTGTCATTGCGAGCCCGACGCAGGAGGGCGTGGCAATCCCCTTCTCACTTTTCCAACCAATTTGCCGCTGTGCAGTTGTGCCGTTAGTCCTTTGCGCCATTGAGCCCCTATGCCGTTGTATCGTTGGTCTTTTTTATACCAGAAAAAATATTCCTTCTGCCTCCGCTTCTCCTCAATATTCCTTGCCACATAAACCTTTTTCCCTGTATAAGGATCAAAACCGGTATAATACATTAGTGTCGATAACGTCATTGGAGTTGGAGTAAAATCCTGAACCTGTTCCGGTCGAACCCTCAGACTTTTCAACTCGGCTACAAGATCTTTCATGTCAGTATCGGTACAACCGGGATGTGACGAGATGAAATATGGAATTAACTCATATTTAAGATCATGCACCTTAGTTATTTTGTCAAACCTGTTCATGAGCTTTTTATAGAGGTCAAAAGAAACCTTTCGCATTTCGTACAATACTGCCTGCGAGGTATGCTCAGGAGCCACCTTAAGCCTCCCTGATATATGATTTATAATAAGTTCTTCAAGATAGTCCCTCTCATCTTTACCGGCACTTTTGTTCCATTCAGTAAATAGCATATCATACCGCACGCCGCTCCCGATAAACGATTTTTTGATTCCCTCCATCCCATCAACTTTCTTATATAGATCAATAAGTTGTTTGTGACTGGTATTCAGATTTTTACATATAGAGGGCCATATGCATGAGGGCTTTGAACAAACCTGGCACAGTTTCATATCTTTGCCTTTCATTCTGTACATATTCGCCGAAGGGCCACCAAGGTCGGACAGATAACCCTTAAAATCGGGCAACCGGGAGATTTTTTCAACTTCCTTAAGTATCGATCGTTCTGATCTGCTTATAATCTGTTTACCCTGGTGAGCAGCTATTGCGCAGAAACTACATCCGCCAAAACACCCGCGATGAATATTCACCGAGAATTTTATCATTTCATAAGCTGGTATATCTTCCTTCTTGTTGTAACGGGGATGAGGCAAATACATAAATGGAAGATCAAAAGAGCGGTCGGCTTCCTCTTCTCCCATCGGGGGAAATGGCGGATTGATTATAACTTTCTGGCCGGCTGAATCTTCGCTTAGCCTGGCTGATCCGATTTTATTGGATTCCTTTTCAAATTTCACAAAATTCTCAGCAAAGAGATTTTTGTCCTTCACACATTTTTCAAATGGATGGAGGGAGATATCCTTCCACATCTTTTGTACAGGTAATGGCTCATTCCCTTTTATTACAATTGCAGTCTGGTGGATTGTTTTTAAAGATGAAAACGGAACCCCTTTTGAAAGCAGTCGTACAAGCTCTCTCATAGGTTGTTCGCCCATGCCATAAATCAACATGTCAGCACCACTGCTCGTTAGTATTGAAGGTTCCAGTTTATCTTTCCAGTAATCATAGTGTGTAAGCCTTCTCATGGAAGCTTCAATGCCTCCTAAAACAACCGGAACATCAGGAAATATATCCTTGAGAATTTTAGTGTAAACAATTGTCGGATAATCAGGTCTGAAACCAGCTTTACCACCAGGTGTATAAGCATCGTCTGACCGCAAACGGCGGGCGGCAGTATAATGGTTAACCATTGAATCCATATTTCCGGCAGTGACCCCGAAAAAGTATTTTGGTTTACCCAGTTTGCGAAAATCCCTTAAATCGTCTTTCCAGTTGGGTTGTGGTACAATTGCCACACGAAATCCTTCATCTTCAATTACTCTTCCGATAACAGCAGTACCGAATGACGGATGATCAACATAAGCATCCCCGCTGAAAATTATAACATCTATTTCATCCCACCCAAATAATTCTACTTCTTTATTAGTGGTGGGCAGCCATTTTTTATTGTAAATAGATTGCGTTTTCACGCCGTAAATTTACCTAAAATAACTATCTTGCTGATAAATGTGCTAATAATCAGCAGTATTAAAATTTGCCCTATATGAGCTGTCGGTCTGAATCACTCACAAAGTATTTTCAGAGAACTTTATTAATAAATTCCTTTTTCTGTCTTTTCTTTTTTCTCCACACGGTTAATTTAGCAGCTCAGGAAATCTCTGTAAGACCAAAACTTGGCCTTGTTCTTAGCGGAGGTGGTGCACATGGAATAGCACATCTCGGAGTCATTAAAGTTATGGAAGAAGCCGGATTGCGACCTGACTATATCACGGGGGTCAGTATGGGTAGCATTATAGGTGGCATGTATGCAATAGGATATTCATCAGATAGCCTCTACAAGATCCTAAAAAGCATAAACTGGAAAGTTATTCTGTCAAATAAGATCCCGGAAAACCAGGTGATTTTTCTCGAAAAAACCCATTTTTCCAATAGTGCTATTTCCTTACCACTGTCACTCAGAAAAGTAGTACTCCCCTCTGGCCTTATAAACGGACAACAGGTAGAAAATACTCTCAGTTACTTTGCCTGGCCTGCCGCTGATATAAATGATTTTTCAAAACTCCCGATTCCTTTCATGTGCCTGGGAACTGACATAATAACCTATAAAAAAATAAATTTAAAAACCGGGTACCTGCCAGATGCAATAAGGGCAAGTTTTGCGGTTCCGTCAATTTTTACTCCCCTAAAGATTGATAGTCTGCTTCTACTTGATGGCGGGTTAATAAGAAACTTTGCTGCTAGTGAGGTCAGGGAAATGGGAGCTGACATTGTAATCGGATCTTACGTTGGTTTTAATGGTTATAAAGAAGATAAACTACAGTCTGTTTCGGGAATAATGGAGCAGATAGCAATGTTCCGAAGCCTGGATGATTTTGAAGAGCAGAAAAAACTGGTTGATGTGCTAATAATGCCGGACACTCAGGGATTTTCAATCTTTGGATTTGAAAATGTGGACTCTCTTGTTCAAAGGGGCTATGCTGCTGCCCTACCTTATAAAAAATACTTCAGGAAGCTTGCAGACTCTCTTAACCGGATCGGCACGCAAAAGCCTCTGGTTAACATCCTTGAGAAACAAACCTATACTTTTAATAAAATTGAAATTAAGGGTAATAAAAGTTATTCAGACGAACAGATACTTGGTATGCTCGACATCGAACCGGGGAAAAAAGTTGATAAGCATCTGCTTACCGAACGGATTGAACTTCTATATGGTAAAGCCTGGTTTGATAAAGTAAAATTCAGGATTGTTCCCCGGAATGATTCCCTTATACTGGCTATAGATTGTATCGAAAAACCTCAGGCAATGCTTTATGGATCTGTACACTATGACAATTCACTACTTTCCGGACTTATATTTGAAATGTCCGTTAAGAATCTTTTAACTCAAAGATCTGTAATCAATTTTGGTTCGCGTATAGGCCAGTATTACAAGTTTGAATTAAATTATCTCCAGTTTATTGACAGAAACCAGATATTCGGATTTTCACCAAATTTATATTCTGACAATACCCTGATACCCCTGTTAGAGTTAAGAGGTGATGTAGGGGAAGTGCTCAGCAGAAATTTCACGCCCGGACTGTCAATCAACAGGAGAATAGGACTTAATAATATGATGAGTATTTCCATAGACTATGAGAAACTGAATCTTATATTACATTATATTTCTGATATTCATCTGAAAAACCTTTCATACAATTATTTGACTACAACTTTTAATTATCAGGTTAATAGCCTTGATAATAAATATTTTCCTGACAAGGGAACAGTTTTGAACATATCAGTAAGCACATCAAAACTCTTGTCTGCAGGATTAAAGACTGATTCGTCAAAAGTAGAATTTAAATGGAAAAATAATGGGGAGTTTACCTTTAGCAGATTCTATACTTTCCATGGATCTGTTAACCATTATTTTTCCCCTCCAGGCAGAGTTACATTTTTATTCGGCGGAGATATTCTCTTAATTACTGACACCGATTCGGTTTCATCACAAAACAATTTTTATCTCCTTGGGGGATTTGAATCAGTTAATAAAAGGTCAGTTTCTATGGTTGGGTTCCATTCAAATGAAATTCCGGTAAAAAAACTTGCAGGTTTTAGAACGGGCCTCGATATTGTACTCTTTGAGAACCTGCATATGGATTTTATGGCGAATATCTTTGCTATCCAGGAAGTTAACCGTAACAAAGGATTTTCACTGCTTACCGGACTCGGTGTTGGTGCCGGGTACATGTCGATTATTGGTCCTATAAAAATCGGAGTAATGTATGGAAATTATAACAGGGAAAAATATTTCAATAAAATTAAAGGGTATATCAGTATCGGGTATAATTTCTGAAGAATAGCCTGATTCATTCTCTTACACTTTTCTCTCAATATTTTATTTACCTCATCCTCCGAATTGCTGTCGAAAAAGTAGTTTATTTTTACTCTTCTCCTTAGTGTTCCTTTGTGATATACTTTGTGATCCTTTGTGGTTCAATGTTTTAATTTTTACCACAAAGTGGCACTAAGGGTATCACTAAGGGTCACAAAGGACTTTTTCAACAGCTCCATCTAGAAAGAGGCAAAAATGTAAAAGTGGAAAGTCGGTTATTTATATTCATTTTCCTAAACGGTCTGATTGTTGCATATATAATTTTAAAATACTGAAATGATTTTTTGTCAGATATCATTTCAAAAGAATAAAAACTATGGATATCTCAAAGATAATACAACAGAATAAAAGACTAAGCTCTCTCGTTTCCGAAAGAAAGATAAAGCAAAGTCTTGATATCCTTAATGATATGATTACTAATTCATCATCGGGTGATATGCGTGATGAGTATAATAATCTGGAAATGACCTATAGAAATATGCTCACGTATACCATTGAAGGAGTAAACGATCCTGAACGCAATAAGATATATCTTAAACTTATTCAGAGTATTCTTGGTCTCTCCGACAGGGTAAGACAGGACATATTGTCACATTATTCCGGATGGCATACGTACTGGGTAAAACAACAAGCTGAAAAAGAGATGAAACTTGGTGGCAGAACTATTGTTGAAACTGTTGATGACCTGATGTTTAAATCGGAGCTTGATGAGTGGCTGAAATTGAGTAATGAGATTAGCCCCGACCCTGATTCAGAGATTTCAAAAAAACACAAACAGCTTATTAAAAATATTTTTAACCATCTCTGGTTAACAGATTATTATGGAGAGGCTGAAAACAGTCTGATCAATATTATTCTGAAATCAGGTAAATTCAGATGGTATGAAGCAAGCATTTTTACAACAGCTGTTACCCTCAGTTCTTTCAGGACATGGCAATCAGAAAAGTTGTTTCATCTGATAAGCATGTATGAAGCAGGTCAGGAACAGGTAATGGAAAGGGCTCTTTCAGGTCTGATACTTAATTTACATTACTATAACGGAAGAATTTTATTATATCCGGATATAACTGACAGGATCAAGGAAATGAGCCGGAACAATAAGTTTAAGGAGCATTGCAGGATCATTGTTCTGCAGATTATCCGATCGCGGGAAACTGAAAACCTGAGCAGGAAACTGCAGGAAGAGATATTACCTCAGGTTGCCAGGCTGAAACCAATGATCGAGGAAAAACTAGATCTTGATGATATTCTTCCGAAAGAAAAGAACGAAGAGAAAAATCCTGACTGGTCAGAAATGTTCAGTGATTCGGAAGAGATATTCAAAACAATGGAGGAACTTACAAAACTCCAGATGGAAGGTGCAGACGTATATATGTCAGCTTTTGCCAACATGAAGCATTTTGACTTTTTTAAAGACTTCCAGAACTGGTTTGTTCCTTTTTATCCCGACCATGAGACAGTTGATGAGATATACAGAGATGAGATCCTTGGTCCGGGAACAAATGAATTGGCAGAGGCATTATACAAAACTCCTTTTATCTGCAATTCAGACAAATATTCATTGCTTCTGAATCTGAAACATCTGCCTTCGTCTCAAAAAAGTATGATGTTAAAAGTATTCCGTATGGAACTTGAAGGGTTGCAACAATTAAACGATGAAGAATCGGCAACCGATCCTTATAAAGTATTCAGAACAAACATAACACAGTATCTGCAGGATATTTACAGATTTTTCAAACTTTCCCCTTATAAAAAAGAATTTGAGGACCTGTTTATTGGCAAGCTGGATATCTATAATTCGGAATTTTTCAGGATGACATGCAATGCATCTGAAGCTGAGGCCGGTCTGGCAGACTATTTTTTCAGCAAAAATTTTTATAATGATGCTCTTCAACTTTTCCTCAAACAAGTGAGTGAAAAGCCATCGGATGTGCAATTGTATGAAAAAATAGGATATTGCTATCAGGAAAACTCCGATTATGAAGAAGCTCTGAAGTTTTACCATAGAGCTGAACTTATTGACAGAAAAGTCTGGACAATCAAGAAGATTGGACTATGTCTGCGCAGACTTTGTAAGAATGAAGAAGCGTTGGAATATTATCTTCAGGCATATGATCTTGAACCTGAAAACATTCATACCATAATAATGATAGCACATTGCTACATTGATGTTAATCATTATGAGCAGGCCTTAAAATTCTATTTCAGGGTTGAGTATAATGAACCAGGTAACCTCAAGATTTTAAGGCCCATAGCATATTGCTATTTCGCACTTGGAAGATTTGATGAGTCCGAAAAATATTACGATCGTTTATCAGCAGGCAAACTGAATGCTCACGATCAGATTAATAAAGGTCATCTGGCACTCTGTAGAGGCAAAAAGAAAGAAGCTGTTGACCTTTACAGGCAAAGTATAATAAGTGGTGAATTGTCGAAAGAGCAGTTCATATCAATCTTTTCGGAAGACAAACCATTGCTTATCTCTCTTGGGGTCAGTCCTGATGATTTGCCAATCCTGTTAGACTACCTTTTATTTAACATCGGGTAGTCTGGTGGTATCATGACCGGGGAAAGAATGAGGAAGTGGTCCGTCAGGTGATGGTCTTCCATCCGGTTTATGTGGTCTACCCTCTCTCATATTAAGAGTATCATCTTCGTGATTCTTCCTGTTATGTCTTATCATTTCCTCACGCCTTGCATCCATTTCTTTTAACCTTGCCAGCTGGTCCCTGGTAAGGTTTAAATCAAGTTCTTTCCTGAAATCTTTCATACTGGCATCAAGTTCTTTCCTGAAATTATTTTGGAGCTCACTGTTAATTTTGGCATACTTGTCCAGAACCAGGTCAATTTTTGTTTTTTGCTGGTCATCAGGTTGTATGGTCCGGTAAAATCCGTCCCTGAATCTCTCTTCCGAAAAAAACACCCTTACAGGTTTCAGTTTATGATACCTGATCTGTGCGGAAGTAAGCATCCCCAGAATGAATCCTATAATTAAAGTTACCAGAACGACTATTATTGATCTTGCTTTCATTTTTTAATTTCCGGTTAACAGACAAATAATACTTTCATCATAACTATCGCTAATCCCGAGAAGTGAATTAAAAGAGAGGGAGCCTTGTATCAGAAAGATTGAAATGAGAAGAATAACAATCGCGGCTACTCCTGTAAGTACAATGCGGGAGAAAGCAAAATTCATGTATTTTATGAACTCCACTTCACCTTTTATAGTCAGTCCTGCAGAAAAGAGTTTATCAAGGACCCTATCTCCGAATTTCTCACTAAAATTGTACGATATGCCCTCATCTTCCATCCTAATGGGAATCTCACTGGTATCAGTATCCTGATGCAGCGAGCTCATCATCAAATTTTTTATCTCTGAGGGGTTCATTTTATTCATAGTTTTTCTAATATAGTTCTTAATTGTTCCTGTGCTCTTGACAATCTTGAAAGAACAGTCCCGATAGGAAGATCGAGCATCTCTGCAGTTTCTTTTGTCGAATATCCCTGCAACATTCTCAAAGTTACAATAATTCTAAACTTGGGGTCCATTGCCAATAATGCTATATTTACTATTTCCGATGCCTCTCTTCTTTCTTCCGTATCATGATCTGGAATTTCAAATTCATACATTTCAGTGTTTGCTTTATGCGAGAACATGGAAAAGAATCTTTTTCTTCTTTTTATCTCATTCAGAGTCAGATTCACAGCAATTTTCTGTATATAAGTTGAAAGTTTCGATTCCCCCCTGAACTCCGGTAATGAATAATAAAGATTAATAAATACTTCCTGTCCGATATCTTCAGCAAAAACGGTATCACCAAGCATACCTTTTACCGTACGTGCAACCATTTTCTGATATCGGTTTACAATTTCTCCAAATGCATTTTTATCGCCATCCAGAGATGCCTTTACCAGTTCATTTTCTTCGGTTACATTGTACGATTCGTGGATCATACTACAACAATTAGACAAATAATAATCTTATAATATTCCCGATTGTTAATTTTTATTAACAGAAATCAGGAATCAGAAATCAGAGACCGGGAATAATAAATAAATATTGATGCATTAAATTTTATTTCCTGATTCCTGTTTTCTGATTTCTGGTTTCTGTTTTCTGATATCTGTTTTCTGATTTAATTTTACTGATTAGGTTTATTCTCATCTTCGAGAACAACCTCATAATTTTTTGTATATCTGACCATAAAGAGTTTCTGATTTTCAAAACCATCTTCATTATCTTTACGTTTAAAGTCATACTCACTTTGTAAAAGTTCAGGATAATGCATTTCAGGATGTTTGATAAAATCCTTCCCGTGCAAAGCTAACCCACTCAGAAAGTAGTATGCAATATCAAACCCCTGCCATGCGTAACTTTTTTCCAAGGGTTGAGTAAGGAATTTTCGTCTGAAATTTGAATTAAACTGTTTCACATTATGCTTTGAATAATCAATCCAACTGGAAGTATAGACCATAAGATCCATATCAAAGAGTTCTTTCTGATCAAGTCTGTCAAGATCCCTGATAACGGGATATCCGAATAGTTTTATGTTGAATCTTCTGGAAAGACCACTGACATTATCTATAATCTCGCTAATTACGGGAGCCTCTTCTGAAGCAATAATGACAAGGTTTTTTGATTGTTCTGAAAGTGCATGACTCAATCTGTTTATAGAGTCATTATTAAACATAGCCCTGGTATAAAATTTAAACTCCTTAAACTTAATATCTTCATATGGAAGCTTATAACTCAGCTCCGTAAAAATCAAATTCTTAAATCTGTTCACATCCTCATCAATTCCTGTCGTATCGGTATGAATAAATACAATATTATGGTCATAATACTCACTTATTTTTTTTGCGAGAGCTTTTTGAGCAATTTCAAGCGAAGAACTGGCCATAAATAGAGTCGGGTTTCCAATCAATGCAGAATTATTTATAAGTGGAACCGGCGACACTACAGGGATGTTCAGTTCTTTTGCATATGCAGAAACAATAGAGAGATTATGAGAATAAACGGGTCCGATAATAAGATCCATTTCAGCTAGTTTTCCTGACTGAATAAGCTTTGAGATCTCAATTGTATCGCTTTTTATATCGTATGGATGCAGATTTATATTCAATCCCATGGAACTTAATGTATCTGAGGCAAGTAATATCCCTTCCCACATTTCCAGAAAATCAATACTTCCGGGATAGATCCAATCCTCCGACATTTTATTCGGTTTGTATATTTTCTTACCCTTTACCAGCATGGATGAATCAATTTCTGTTCGGCTTGAGTTCTCCTTAAGATAGAATGGAAGCAAAACGGCTACATTGAGTGATCCTCTGAGGTCCTTCACCGCAGCAAATCCTGCAGATTTTTCAATACTAGCCGAAGGTTCAACAATAACTGAAGGAATGGTATCGGTTTTAATCTTTTCAATTTCCTGTGTTTCAGCTATTTTAGCTCCCAGAATTCTGACAAAATCACCTACCTGGGGAAACCTCAAATCTCTGTTTTCCCTACGCAATTGTCTTACTGTAAGTCCATATTGTTTAGCTATGGAAGAAAGTGTTTCCCCCATGAGTACTTTATGAAATATGTACTTTTTTTCCTGATCGTCAAATTTCTGCTGGTTGCTCATGAACTCCCTTTTCGGAACAGCAATTTCAGCCCCTACCGATAGTTTATTAATATCTATGCCGGGGTTGCTCTGGACTATTTGGTCTTCAGAAACACCGTATGATTTTGAAAGAAAGTAAACTGTTTCTCCGGGTCTCAGACTATGGTAGATAAATTTGTTTCCATTGTGCTCCTTTTTTGCTGGTACAGATTCTGAAGATTTTGCTTCGGTTACTGATTTTACAGGAATTCTGAGTGTCTGCCCTTCATTTATGCCATAAACTGCGGGAGGATTCTCACGGGTCAGTTCTTCAACGGTAATTCCGTAAGCTTTTGAAATAGAATATGCAGTTTCTCCTTTTTTAACCTGATGTATAAAATAAGCGATTCCTGAAATTATTACTTTGTCTTTTGATCTCTCAACCACAACCTGGGAATTTACAGTATTGCAGAGAATTGATAGTAATATTGGCAGGGCTTTTATCCAGTTGTTGATTTTCATTCGATTTTTTTGTTAGTCTCTTTCTGTATTACAATGATTTAAGAAATGTACGGCAGTTTCTTTCAATTCGCTCGGGGACATTATTGATATCCGACCTGATGAATTTTTCGCCAGTTATTTTTTCATATAATTCTATATACCTTCCTGATACCTCATTGACAAACTCATCTGTCATTTCAGGCACCTTCTGCCCTGCTTTCCCCTGGAAACCATTGTCCATGAGCCATTCCCTGACAAACTCTTTTGACAATTGTTTCTGAGGAAGCCCTTTACCAAAATGCTCCTGATATTTATCTGCATAGAAATATCTTGACGAATCAGGGGTATTGATCTCATCAATCAAATATATTTTCCCATCCTTTTTACCAAATTCATATTTTGTATCGACAAGAATCAGTCCATGTTGCAAAGCTATTTCAGAACCTCTCAGGAATATCTCCATTGAATATTTTTCAAGCAGAATATAATCTTCTTCGGAAATAAGTCCGCTATTGATTATTTCTGATCTGGAAATATCCTCATCATGTCTGCCTTGTTCAGCTTTGGTTGTCGGAGTAATGATAGGTGCTCTGAAACGCTGATGCTCCTTCATTCCATCAGGAATTTTTATACCGCATATCTCTCTTGCTCCGGCCTTATAGGTTCTCCAGGAACTACCTGTCAGATAAGCCCTTACAATCATTTCGACAGGAAACGGTTCGCATTTATGGCCAAAAGTCACTGTCGGATCCGGTGTGGCAATTTTCCAGTTCAGGACAATATCATTTGTTGCATCCAGAAATTTTGCCGCTATCTGGTTAAGCACCTGGCCTTTATAGGGGATACCTCTGGGAAGGACGACATCGAAGGCTGAAATCCTGTCAGAAACTATCATGAGGAGGTATTTGTCATCAATATTATATACGTCCCTTACTTTTCCCTTGTAAATGCTCTTCTGTCCCGGGAAGTTGTAATTTGAGCTTAATATTGTCTTTGCCATGTTGTTAGCAAATTACAGTTATTTTCTACCATTATTTTTCAGTTTATCAATCTCATTTTCTTCATTCTCATATGCTCTGACGATTCTTTTAACCAGTTTATGTCTGACAATATCTCTCTCATCGAATTTGATTATTGAGATGCCTTCGATATTGGTCAGAATACGCATGGCCATCAGCAAACCGGAATCATTTTTCCTGGGAAGATCGATTTGGGTCGTATCGCCAGTCATAATAAATTTTGAACTTACACCCATCCTGGTAAGGAACATCTTAAGCTGGCTGATAGTTGCATTCTGTGCTTCATCAAGAATTACGAAAGCATTTTCAAGAGTTCTTCCTCTCATGAACGCCAGTGGGGCTATTTGCACGGTACCGTCCTCAAGCCATGTTTCCAGCTTTTTGAAAGGTAGCATATCGTGCAGAGCATCATAGAGGGGTTGAAGGTAAGGATCAAGTTTCTCTTTCATATCTCCGGGAAGAAAGCCAAGCCTTTCACCCGCCTCAACTGCAGGCCGTGTAAGAATGATCTTTTTAACTTCTCTGTCTTTCAGCGCCTTAACAGCCAGAGCAATTGAAGTATAAGTTTTACCTGTACCTGCAGGCCCCTCAGCGATAATCAGATCGTTAGTCTTATAGTCATTAACTAAAAGAAGCTGGTTTACAGTGCGTGCCCGAACAGGTTTTCCGCTTGTTCCGAAAACAATAACTTGTTCAAATTCGCCATTTGATGCTGATTTCATGTGTTCTGCATCAAAAAGATATTTTTCAATGTCCTGTTCATCGAGCCGGTGATATTTTTGATAATATTCGATAAGCTCGTTAAACTTCTCGGCAAATACCATTATCTCAGTTTCCTCTCCCATACATTTTATCTCATTGCCTCTGGCCATGATCTTAATTTTAGGAAAAAAACTACGGATTTTATCTAGCAGCGAGTTGTTTGTGCCGAAGAAGACTACAGGGTCAATATCCTCAAGAAATATATTTATCTCTGTCATTAAACCAAACAAAAATTAATGAACTAAATTGCCATTTGCCAAATTAATCTGGTAATATGGTAAATAGTTCATAAAAAAACTCATTGAAAAGTACAAAGTAAGGTTATTTTTTCCTTAGAAGATTATCTTTGTTATAAGTTTTTTCATATGCCGGTAATTACATTAACAACAGAGTGGAAACCCGATGATATCTATTATGGAATCATCAAGGGAAAGCTTAGCAGCCTGTGTCCGGGAACAACTGTAATCGATAACGCCGGAAACATTCCTGCGTTTAATATATCGCATGCATCTTTTATAATAAGAAACACCTATAATAATTATCCAAAAGGCTCTATTCATATTATTTGTGTTCATTCGGAAGCACATAAAGATCAGGATCATCTGATAGTCAGAGCAAAAGATCACTTTTTCATTGGCACTGACAATGGAATATTCAACCTTATTCTGAATTCCGATCCTGATGAAGTTGTTAAAATAAATCACCATGGTACTTCAGATGAACTTGAAATTTTTGCAAAAGCTGCCTCAGAACTTGTAGCAGGGAAAAAACCTTCGGACATTGGAAAACCTGTCAAGACTCTCATCGAGAGAATTCCGTTAAGGGCAACAATCGATAAAGATGTAATCATTGGTAGTATAATCTTCATTGACTCTTATGGAAACGCAATCTCTAACGTTACCAGGGAAGTTTTTTACAGGGTATTTGAAAATAAAGCCTACAGGATTCTTATTCAGAGCAATAAAAACTATACTGAACGGATTTCCCAAAAGTACAGTGATGTGCCTGTTGGTGAGATACTTGCGAGATTTAACCAGCTCGATCTCCTTGAAATTTCAATCAATGGGGAGGACATATCCGAATTACTCAGTCTTTCTTTAGGGTCAGTGCTAAGAATTGATCTTGCAAATAATACTGCATCTCCAAACCGCTTATTCTAAAACCGTGATAAATGAATAATAATAGTAAAAGCCTTGAAGAGTTTAACAGGCTTCTTAACATCATAGATGAACTCAGGGGGAAGTGTCCGTGGGATATGAAACAGACTAATGAAAGTCTAAGGAAACTCACAATTGAAGAGACATATGAATTAGCCGATGCTATTTTCTCGGAAAATGATGAAGGTATAAGAAACGAACTTGGCGATCTCATGCTCCATATTGTATTTTATGCTAAAATAGGTGCGGAAAAAGGGATTTTCACAATGTCGGATGTTCTGGAAGGGATAAACAATAAACTCATTTACAGGCATCCTCATGTATTTGCTGATGTTAAGGTTACCGGAGCTTCACAGGTTGAGGAGAACTGGGAAAAGCTCAAGATCAAGGAGAATAATGGTTACAAACCCGTACTTTCAGGTGTTCCGTCTTCTCTGCCCGCAATAATAAAAGCTAACAGGATCCAGGAAAAGGTAAGGGGTATCGGATTTGATTGGGAAAAACGTGAGCAGATATGGGATAAGGTTCTTGAAGAAATCACTGAACTAAAAGAAGAGATAGAAACCCATAATACCGAGTCAATAGAATCAGAACTGGGGGATGTACTTTTTTCAATCATAAATGCATCTCGATTGTATGGAATAGATCCTGAAGCAGCTCTTGAGAAAACAAACAGAAAATTCATTAAGAGATTTAATTATCTTGAAAAAGAAACTTTGACAAAAGGCATATCACTGCATGATATGAGTCTTGATGAGATGAATGTGATATGGGAGGAGGCCAAGAAGGAGGACTAGGGGATTTGCCAAGTAGGGAACGGTCGCGACCGTTCCCTACTTGGCAAACCTGTAACTCAGCAGCTGATAAATTATTTTCGCAGCTATAAAATCTGGAGATTTATTTGTTTCCGAAGGACACAATTCAACAACATCAAATCCGACAACATTCCTTGTTTTTATTACATCTCTCATAAAATGCAGCAATTCATAATATGGAGGGCCACCCGGTTCAGGAGTCCCTGTCGAGGCCATTATTGAGGGATCGAATGCATCCAGGTCGATAGTGATATAAACATTCTCCGAAAGTAAATCAATCGCGTTTTTATAAAGTGACTTGTTATAATATAGTTCGTGGGAAAAGAATATTCTGTCTTTTTCTACATAGGGTAACTCTTCTGCCGACATGCTTCTTATTCCAACCTGCACCAATGGAGCAAATTCTTTTGCCCGGGCCATTGCGCAGGCATGATTAAATTCAGATCCTTCATATGTTGGCCGTAAATCAGCATGAGCATCAATTTGAAGCACGGAAAGATTTTTATAATATTCTGAAAAAGCTTTTATTGCCCCGATTGATACAGTATGATTCCCTCCGATTAATACAGGAAATTTATTATCGGATAATAGAGTCAATATCCGATAATATACATCTTCTACCAATCCCTCCGGTGTTTCTTTCTGAAGTACAGGAGCTAAAGTATAAATCCCTTTAAGATGAGCTTCTGATTCAGTTTCAATGTCGTAGAATTCAAGATTTACCGATGCATCCAATATAGCATCAGGACCCTTATCGGCTCCTTTCATCCATGTACTTGTTTCGTCGTATGGTACAGGAACAATGATTATACCTGATTCAGTATAATCATAAACTACTTCATTCCCTCCGAAGTTCATTGAATGTATTATTTAGCCTTTGGTTTAGGCGTTGCCTTCTTTTTTTTCTTTGCAACGGTCTTAACCGGTTCTTCTTTATCAGAGACAGGTGCAACTACTTCAGGTTCTTCTTTGACAAGAAGGCTGAGGTTATGAAGAATATTATACCAATGGGCAACTTTTTTTATGTCGCTGGCATACACTTTATCTTTTGAATATTCCGGGAGAATGCCTTCAAACCATGCTTTCAGTTTAACTGCATCAGATTTTGAGTCGATTGTTGGTCCTCCATTCTCCTTTTCGTGAATGAGGTCAAGTACTTTCCCAAGCGGCATATCCTCTTTATCAGTAAAGATTGCAATATCTTCGAGTGAACTCACCTTCGCAGAACCGTAAGCACTGCTTCTTTTTTTTGTCTCCAGGTGTTCTACAATAATTGCATTCTTTCCCTGAGCGATAAATTTAAATAGCCCGGGTTCACCTGAGATTGCCAGAATATCTTTTAAAATCATATTATAATATTTTTGTATACAAATTTAATCCTTGTAATGCAATGTGAGTTTTATTATCGCTTTTTTTTTCAGGAAAGTGCGATTAAACCATGTTTCTTTCCTTTTTAATCTTTTCATATGCCTCGTTTACCCTGGTAAACTTTTCATCTGCAGATTTTCTGATCTCCTCACCAAGATGGCTTACTTTATCCGGATGGTATTTCATAGCCATTCTTCTGTATGCTTTTTTAACCTCCTCATTTGAAGAAGATTGATCTATTTCAAGGATTTTATAGGAAGAATCTTTTTCCGGAATAAACATATTTTTTATTGACAGGAAATCACTTGACGCGACTCCCATAAATACAGATATTTTTTCGATAATAGCAATTTCTGAAGAATGTATTACACTGTCTGCCAGGGAAAGATTAAATAAAAGATGCAATAATTGCAGTCGCGAAGAATAATCCATATTTCCTTTTATCTGAAGACAAACGTCCCTTACCGGGATTTCCTGCTTAAGTATATCTTTAAGCATTAGAAGAGCCTGCTTTGCTGATTCCTGACCGAATTGTTTGACAAAGAACTGCTTAACAAAGTCAAGTTCAGATTTTACAATCTTCCCATCAGCTTTCATTACAGCTGCTACAAGTACCAGGAGACTCATTCCGAAATCGCCCTGACTGGTTCTTACAGATCCTGAACTGTAAGTTGAAGCATAAACTGTGGTACCATCTATCATAGATCCCACCAGAAAACCTAATAAGCCCCCAATCGGTCCACCCATCACGAAACCAAGACCTCCGCCCAGCCATTTTCCAAAGATTCCCATATTCAGATTTGAGTATTAATTAATGTCAGAATGTCTTTATGAATATTAAGGATAGCAGGAATGATCATATCATTTTCAGAATTGTATATTACCCAATCCGAAAGTTTCATTCTGGTTTCATCATCAATCTGATTTCTCATCCTCTCCATAACCTGATCCCTTGAAAGTTTATTCCTTTGGATAATCCTTTCTATTCTCTGTTCGACTGGTGCCTGAACCGTAGCTACCTTGTCAACATATTTTGCAGCTCCGCTTTCAAACAGAATAGCAGCTTCCATAATCACATATGGCGTAGTTTGTTCCAGTACCCATTTCATGAAGTGATCAAAAACAACAGGATGAACCAGGGAATTTACTTTTTCAAGCAGGGTTTTATCATTAAAGATAATTGTTGCCAGTTCCATCCGATCAAGACCACCATTTATATAAAGGTTCTTTCCAGCGATAGAATTGATCCGGCTTATTATCCTCTGGTCATTCTCCACAATTTCACTTGCTTCCCTGTCGGCTGAAAAGACCGGTACTCCGAGGATATCGAAAACCCTGCAAACGGATGTTTTACCACTTCCGATACCACCTGTTACGCCAAGCTTTAGTCTCGGTTTACTATCTTTTATCATATCCAATATCCGTCCACAAGGTCATCTTTTCCTTTTATTTTCACTCTTGTTATCGGGTGTAAAAGATGTATTAGCAGCTACCTTTTCAAAAGTAAAAAAGAGAGTATCGGGTTTAATTGAAGTAATCTCACAACCTGACCTCATCTGTACATTCAGACTTTTAGTAAGTCCCGATGTGACAATAAAATAAGTTAAGGTCTTACTCCCGGGTGCTCGTTTATAATTGACTTTTGAAAAATCAATAATAACCTGTGCTTTATTTCCAGATAATTTAAGTTTCAATATTGAATAACCCGGTCCTTTAAGAAAGAGATTCAGGTCAGCAGACGGATCTACAATTTTACCTCTTTCTTTAGGAACATTGGCATACTTAACCTGATACCTTATATCTGTTTCACTTTCTTTCCCCAGTGAATTAAGGTACCAGAATATAAAAGAAAGAAAAAGAAAAAAAGCAAAAACCGCAACATCCCGGTTAATTACTTTTACTTTCCTCTTCGTAAGGTTCTCATTCCGTATCCCTTCTTCCCCCTTCACTAAAGGTTAATTGTTAGAAATTAAATTTCTATTCGTCAGCAGTTGGATCTTTCAGCAGAGCGCTCTTATCAATTTTCAGTTTGATATCTCCGCCTACATCTACAGTTACATAGTTATCTTTAACTTCATATACTCTTCCATATACTCCTCCGGTGGTTATAACTTTATCACCTCTTTTCAGGGAGCTTCTGTAGTTGGTCATCTCCTTCTGTTTTTTCATCTGGGGTCTGATCATGAAAAAATAAAAAACAACAAAAACAAGAATCAGTGGAAGGAACGTCACCAGTGGGTTACTCTGACCGGTAGCTCCGGAAGGTTGACCCATCAAATACAAATACGCAAAATTGGTCATTGTGTCAATTTTAAATTATTATTACTTATTATCTGTTACTACTTCTGCAGTTATTTTTAATAATACAACCGGAGTTAATGCATTTGACTTAACTGTAATGATTTTTGTCTGCATACCATTTCTTCCCGATGTATCAAAAACGACCTCAAGATTTCCATTGGCGCCAGGAGGAATTGGTTTTTTATCATATTTTGGAACTGTGCACCCACAGGTTGTTGTTGCGGAAGATAAAACAATATCAGCAGTTCCTTTATTATCAAAGGTGAACGTAAAACTTACCTTCTCTCCTTCCGCAACTTTCCCGAAATCGTGCTGATATTCCCTGAAGACAATCTCGCTGGTTCCGGCAGAAGTGTCCGAGGAAGATCTTGTTGAATTCTTGCCCGTCCCGCTCCCACAATTTGAAGTGATTAATGCCAATATAACCAAAGATAATATTATGATCTTTCTCATAACACTCAATTATGTTGCTTTATCAGTTTTCAGCAGCTGGTACCTCACCCACGAGACCTCTTCCCAACTTATTAAAAAGTCCTTCGTCACGGATTTCTTTTACTATATTATCGAGTATTCCGTTCACAAAGGTACTGCTTTTTGAAGTACAGTAGTACTTGGCAATTTCAATGTATTCATTCAGAGTTACCTTAACAGGTATTTCGGGGAATTCAAGTATTTCAGTTATAGCAAGCTGCATCACAAGAATATCCATAAGAGCAATCCTGTCAACCTCCCAATTGGTTGTGTTTTTATCGATAAGTTCAGAACATTTTTTTGAATGCAGGATTGCCTTTCTGAACAATATCTTCACAAATTGTTCATCCTCATCGTTTTTAAACAAAGGCATCAGGGGAGCTTTTTCTCCAGAATCAACTTTGAATTTTTTAAGAGTTTTCTCGAGCATAGATGATATATATTCCATATCATCATTCCAGTATATGCTTTGTTCTTCCAGGTTTGAATTTAGATCTTCCGAAATTGAAAAAAGTTCTGTGATAAGACTAATTATGAACTTTTTATCAGATAAATAATTATTATTTTCCAATGTCATATACTTCTCGTATTCTTCCCATACAATCATTTTATTATACAAGAGGCGGGGAATATGTGCATTATTTACCCAGGAAAGTCTTTTAGAGGAGATATATTCTTTAAATGCCAGGTTTTTTCTAAGCTGGGCAATAATCTGATTATCAATGAACCTCCGTTTTGGATTAAGGTCCTCAGGAGAGGGCATTCTTTTCTGAAGAGCCTGATCGATTTTCTCGCATGCGATATCTGCTACTTCAAGAACAAGCAGCAGCAGATAGTGATAAAGATCGTAACTCTTACCTATGCTGAACATCAATTCTGACTCGGCATGGATAAGATTTTCATCCTCCCTGCGGTTAAAAGCGTAAAGAGCCATCAGGGCTTTTATCCGTAATAATCTTCTGCTTATCATCTATAAAGAACCTCAAATTTCCGCTGCAAAAATACTCTTTTTCCCTTACCCTCAAAACAACCAGGTAAAATTAAGGACAAATAATCTGTCAGGTTTTGATTTGATAAAATAATTGTTACATTTACAATACAAAACAAAACCCTAACACTAACTGACTTAGAAATGGAAGAAGAAGCTGGAATTAAGGAAGTCATAAACGGGCATGATGAAAAAATCATAAAAGAAGAAATTTTCACCAAGGTGGTGCGTGCCGGAAAGAGAACCTACTTTTTTGATGTGAAAGCTACAAGGAAAGATGATTATTATCTGACCATTACTGAAAGCAAAAAACGTTTGGGTAAAGAAGGGAAGGTGTTTTACGAAAAACACAAGATCTTCCTCTATAAAGAAGATTTTGAAAAATTCTCAGATGGATTGAAAGACGCTGTCACATATATTGGAAATGGCAAAGATGCGATCAAAGCCCCCGAACCAATGACCTTTGCTGAAACAGAAGATGAAAAAAGTATACTGACAGCTGAAGAGTTCACTAACGTCGAGTTTGATGACCTTGGCAAGAAGTGAAAAGGATACTCTAAATGTCTGATTATATACTCCTTATTCTGGGGATCATTTTCATGATCATTGGGATTATCGGGTGCCTGGTTCCGGTGTTACCCGGAACACCTCTTAGTTTTCTTGGATTAATATTACTTCACCTTTCCCGGTTCGGAGATTTTACAACTCCCACATTGATTACACTAGGAGTCGTTACAGTTGTTGTAACTGTAATGGATTATATTGTACCAGTATGGGGAACAAAAAAATTTGGTGGTTCAAAGTACGGAACCAGAGGTGCCACTGTAGGTTTGATAATAGGATTTTTTCTTGGTCCCCTGGGTATAATCCTGGGACCATTAATTGGAGCATTTGTCGGAGAAATGATATTCAAAGATGACCTGAGCTATGCTTTTAAGGCCGGTTTCGGAAGCCTGCTGGGATTCCTGACTGGCATTGGCCTCAAGCTTGCTGCTTCCTTTGTGATAACTTTCTATTTTGTGAAGGAACTGATCTCTTAAGGTGTAAGGCGCAGGACACACGATGCACGGAAAATAATTTCTAATGCAATCATTGAGTCGTGCGTCGTTAGCCGTGTGTCGTGTGCCGTTATGATCCCAGCGTAGCCACCATCACCGCTTTGATTGTGTGAAGCCGGTTTTCAGCCTCGTCGAATACTATTGAATATTCAGATTCAAATACATCTTCTGTAACTTCCGACCCATCGAGACCAAATTTTCTGAAGATCTCCTCTCCCACCTTTGTATCCCTGTTATGAAATGCCGGAAGGCAATGAAGAAATCTGACTGACGGATTTCCTGTCTTTTCAATTACTTTCATATTCACCTGGAATGGTTTCAGCAGCTGTATTCTCTCCTCCCATACTGAATCAGGTTCACCCATAGATACCCATACATCGGTATAGAGAAAATCAGCATTTTTAACTGCCTCATCCACATTCCCGGTAATAGTTATTTTTGCACCGGTCTCTTTTGCTATAGATTTACATTTTGCCACCAGCGCTTCAGATGGCTGATAGGCCTTAGGAGCAGCAATCCTGAAATCAATTCCCATTTTTGCAGAACCTACCATAAGCGAATTACCCATATTATATCTTGCATCACCCAGATAACAGAAAATCATTTTATTAAGTGGCTTATCCGAATGTTCTATCATTGTCAGGAAATCGGCAAGTATCTGAGTAGGATGGAACTCGTTGGTCAATCCGTTCCAAACTGGTACTCCTGCATATTTAGCAAGTTCTTCGACAATATCCTGACCATAACCCCTATATTCAATACCATCATACATACCACCCAGAACCCTGGCAGTATCCTTCATGGACTCCTTCTGTCCGATCTGGGAACCGGTAGGTCCAAGATAAGTTACATGTGCTCCCTGATCATAAGCAGCAACTTCAAATGCACAACGAGTACGGGTTGAAGCTTTTTCAAATATCAATGCGACATTCTTCCCTTTAAGGTGCTGTTTTTCAATGCCTTCATATTTGGCTTTTTTCAGTTCTGCGGACAGATCAAGGAGGTATTTTATTTCTGCAGGAGTAAAATCAAGAAGCTTTAGAAAATGACGGTTTTTAAGATTGGTAGACATAATTTTATAATTAAAAGATAAAAGACAAAAGTAAAAAGATAAAAGTAAAGGTAAAATAAGAATACTAAAATTTTAAACCACGGATTATCATGGAGTTTTCACCGCCTGTCATCCTCATATTCCATCGTAATCTTGGATCCGTACTTCTTATCAGCCAGCTTAAAAGCTTCAGTGATTACACTTTTTCTGCCGCCTTGTTTAATAAAGTTCAGACAGGCAAGTATCTTGGGTTCCATGCTCCCTCTGGCAAACTGACCTTCTTTCAGATATTTTAAAGTATCAACATAGTTTAGAAATTCTTTAATCTCCTGATCAGGCTTGTTATAGTTTGTGTATATATAAGGAACATCTGTAAGAATATAAAACTCGTCAGCACCAACCTGAGTTGCCAAAAGTGAAGAAGCCAGATCTTTATCTATGACTGCTTCCGCCGGTCTTACATCGTTCTTTTCATCGATATAAACCGGTACTCCGCCACCTCCGCATGCAATAACTATATTTCCTTTTCTGGCAAGATCACTTATAATTGATTCATTGATAACCCTTACAGGAACAGGAGAAGGAACTACCCGACGGTATCCGCCCTGAGTTTTCACCTCCTCTTTAAAGATCCAGCCCTTTTTGGAGAAAAGGTCATCAGACTGATCCTTAGTATACATTTTTCCAACTCTTTTTTGAGGATCAGCGAAGGCTGGATCATTAATATCAACCAGAACCTGAGTAACAATGCAGATAACATTCCTGGTTATTCCATGTTTGTTGAGAACATTTCTAAACATCCTCTCAATCATATATCCTATCCCTCCCTGTGAGTCGGCAACACATATATCGATCGGCATTTGTGCAATACCATATAATTGTTCGCCGGCATCATTCCTCATAAGTATATTCCCTACCTGTGGGCCATTACCATGGGTGATCACCAGATCGTAACCTTCGTTTATCAAAAAAACAAGGTTTTCAAGAGTTTCGGTAGTGTTTTGTTCCTGTTCATCAATTGTTCCGACCTGATCACCTCTCAAAAGGGCATTACCGCCTAATGCAACAACTGCAAGTTTCTTTTCCATAGATTTGTTCTTAAAAGATCACAAAAGTATCAAAATTCAGAGAATTCCTATGTCATCTCACTTTGAATAGAAGTCTGTATATATATGTTTTATAACATATTTGCCTGATTAATCTCATAAATATCAGGCGATAGAATTTAAGTTAAAAAAAAATACTACATTTGTTAGGTTCAAAATACTACCAGATAAGTGAGATTCAGCTATGTATTGTTCATTGCGGTAATCTTCGCAATAACAGGTTACTCCTGTAAGCAAAAAGGAGGAAAATATATAAATCAGGGGGAAATCCATTATAACATTAATTATATAGGTAATCTCGGATCGATGCCGAGAGAGGTTCTTCCTAAAAACCTTATTGTATCATTTAAAGACGATAAAATCCTTTTCGAGATGATTTCTTCTTTTGGAAATTCAGGCATTATAAATCTTACCAACCCTGAAAAAGGAATTTTTGACACATACTTCAGTCTGTTTACATTAAAATATTTCTATCCTGTTCAATCAGGCGAACAGTTTCCGGGTTTTGAAGCTATGAAAGGAATGGTTCTCAAAAAAACATCTAAGACATCCGTTATTTGCGGATTCAACTGTAAAAATGCGGAAGTGACCTTACCTGCAGACAGATCAAAAGTTTATGATATCTGGTATACAAATGAGATCAATGTTAAGAATCCAAATACAGCCACTCCATTCAGTTCCATTGACGGTATACTTATGAGTTTTTTCTTTTTTCTGGGGCCTGCTGAGCTTCATTTCGATGCAGAAACAGTTTATAAAAAAGAGATATTGGATGAGTCATTTGGAAGAAGAGAAAAATTCATACAGGTGTCTAGAGAGGAAATCGACAATTTCATAAACAGAATGATCAGCCTGTAATATTTATGGCGCAGGGCGCAGGGCAAAGAGCACAGGACTAAGAACATCCGACGTCAATATTTCATGTTTACAATTATATCCAAAACTTTGATTGTCTACTTTTTGAGTAAGTCTCAAAATTATTAACTTTGGATTGCGTTTAAAAAGCGATTACGTCTTGAAAAACTTTACCCTGAGATGACTAAAGAGAAGGAAGATACTAGTAAAAAGAATGCAAAAACCACAAAAGGTTCTTCAAAATCTAAAAACTTTTTTACCGACGAGAGGATCAAATTTGTTTTTGGAATACTCATTTGTGGTCTGGCAGTATATCTTCTTCTGGCTTGTGTGGCGTACCTCTTCTGGTGGAAAACTGACCTCAGTATTGCTGATTCCGATATAGTATCAGGTCCTGATATAGCTGTAAAAAACTGGGGTGGCAAAAGCGGCCATTTTCTTGCTAAAATGATAATCACTAACGGTTTTGGATTTGGCGCTTTTTTTATTCCCCTGATTTTTGGTACTATTGGTTTGTACCTTCTCAAATTTCCAAATATCAAGCCCTTTAAATTGATTGTCAAATTTTCTTTTGCAGCAATCATTCTTTCACTTTTACTCGGTTTCATCTTTACTAAATCAGATGTATACCTGGGTAGTGGTCCAGGAGGAGCTCAGGGGTACCATGTTATAAGATGGATGAATGCTTTTATGGGAATTATAGGCACCGGTGTGATTCTGGCCTTTATAACGATATCATATTTGGTTTTTGCACTAAGTGTCAAGCCAGAATCTTTCGGTTTCAGCTTGCCATCATTACTGAAGTTCATAAAACATTCCAATAATAAGAGTGTTGTTCCAGACTCTTATGATACCGCAGAATCAGTATCAGATTCAGTTATTCCTGAAATTAAATCCTCCGCTGATAAAGTCCGTGAAACCGATAAAGTTGAATTTGTAGTAAGAACCACGAATCAATATGCTGATGAGGATGATCCGGATGAAGAAATTCCGGAAATTCTCGCAAGTGGTTCCATAATCCGTGATTTTGATAATGACGTACTGGGTACTACTCCTGATAAAGATGTTCCGATAAATATTACGCGTCCCGATGCAGGTGATGCACTTCCTGATCATGAGGTCGATAAAATAATGGGAGACTATGATCCTCGTCTCGATCTTTCGAGATACAAATTTCCTCCTGTTTCAATTCTTAAGGAGCACAAATCAGAGAGCGCTTTTGATAATTCCGAAGTTTTTGAGAATAAAGAGAATATCATTAAAACTCTTGGTGATCATAAGATCAGCATAAAAAGTATTTCAGCTACAGTAGGTCCAACAGTAACTTTGTACGAGATAGTGCCCGAACGGGGTGTCAGGCTTGCACGCATAAAATCACTTGAAGATGATATCGCCCTTAACCTTTCTGCTCTTGGAATAAGGATTATAGCCCCAATACCAGGAAGGGGAACAGTAGGTATTGAGGTTCCAAACAAAAAGCCTGAGATAGTTTCAATGCGATCACTCATCACATCCAAAGCCTTTCAGGAGACAAAGTTCGATATAGCCCTTGCTCTGGGAAGAACCATTACAAATGAACCTTATATTGTCGATCTGACTAAAATGCCTCATCTACTTGTAGCCGGAGCTACCGGTCAGGGAAAATCTGTAGGTATTAATGCTATAATAACTTCAATTCTATATAAAAAACATCCTGCCGAGGTCAAATTTGTTCTTATCGATCCCAAAAGAGTGGAACTACCTTTGTATATGAAGATTGAAAGACATTTTCTAGCAAAGCTACCCGATGAAGAGGATGCAATAATCACCGATACCCAAAAAGTTATTAAGACCCTGAATTCATTATGTATTGAGATGGACAACAGGCTGGAGCTTCTCAAAGCTGCACAGGCACGCAATATCAAGGAGTATAATGAGAAGTTCATTTCAAGAAAACTTAGTCCGGAAAAGGGACATAAGTACCTGCCATACATAGTTTTAATTATCGATGAATTTGCCGACCTGATAATGACCGCAGGCAGGGAAATAGAAGGACCAATCGGGAGGCTAGCACAACTTGCAAGAGCTATCGGAATTCATCTTATTATTTCAACTCAGAGACCATCGGCAAATATTATCACAGGATTTATCAAAGCAAATTTCCCGACAAGAATCGCATTCCGTGTTTTTTCATCTATAGATTCGCGTACAATTCTCGATGCAACAGGAGCAGACAGACTGGTTGGACGAGGTGATATGCTGGTTTCCTCAGGAAACGAACCGGTAAGGGTACAATGTGCTTTTATTGACACACCGGAAATTGAAGAACTCACCGAGTTCATCGGGTCACAGAAGGGTTATGCAGATGCCATGCATCTTCCGGAGTATATAGACGACACCGAGTCAGGAGTTCTTGATGTGGATCTCCGTAAAAGAGATCCTATGTTTGATGATGCAGCCAGACTTGTTGTTCAGCATCAGCAGGGTTCCACTTCCCTGATCCAGAGAAAACTTTCAATAGGTTACAACAGGGCCGGAAGAATTATTGACCAGCTTGAGGCTGCAGGAGTTGTAGGGCCATTCGAAGGAAGCAAAGCCAGGGATGTTCTATGTTCTGATTTTATAGCTTTGGAACAGATTTTGCAGCGTCTTGAGTAAAACGTTTATAATGAGACCTACCGTAGCCATTCTATTATTCTTTTTACTTTTAACTACGAATGCAGCCGGGCAGAATGATCCGGAAGCTGTTAAAATACTTGATAAATTTTCTGCTAACGCTCTCGGGGCACCTTCTGTTTCGATTAAATTCGATTTGGTAACCACCAATCTGACAGATAATACCAATGATACATTGGCTGGATCAGTTATTCTCAGCAAGGATAAGTATAAACTTGACCTGCCGGATAATATTATCTGGTTTAACGGTGAAACATCATGGAGTCTTCTTCCCGCAGAAAAAGAGGTTACAATTACCAAAGCAGATAAGAAGGACAATTCTTTTCAGAGTCGTCCTTCAATGATTTTTTCAATGTACAAAAAAGACTATAAGAGCCGGCTTTTTGAAGAGAGGGCTGATTCGTATATAATAGACCTCTATCCTGAAGATATTAAAACCGAAATTCTGAGAGTCAGGCTTTCGATAGGAAAAACTCTTATGAATCTTTATAGTCTGGAATATAAAAAAAGAGATGGTATAATAATCACTCTTTATGTTAAAGACTATAATCTGAAAGTTAAACCCGAATCTGATACTTTTGTATTTAAACCTGAGAAATACAAGGATATTGAGATTATTGATATGCGTTAAACTTCCCGATTTTACCCTCCAACCCCCCTAAAGGGGGCTTGTACATTAACAACCTAAATTATACCCCCTTTAGTGGGAAGGGGGCTCAAGTTCCCTTTCAGGATATGCTACACGTAAATGATAGATATTCGAAAGTCTTTTCTTAAAGGCATCTTTAATATCGGAAATATCTTTGAAAGTAAGCGGTATATCAGAAAATTGTCCATCCTGTTCCTGAAGGTAAACTATTCTTTCAACCAATTCGCTTATAGATTCTTCGTCATGTTTCACCAGACTTCGGGAAGATGCCTCCACTGCGTCTGCCATCATAATAATTGCTGTCTCCTTCGAAAATGGCTTTGGCCCGGGATAAGTAAAATCTTTCTTCCTGCTTGTATCCCATGGGTGCAGATCGGTATATTTCTTGAAGAAATAATAAGCAACTGTAGTCCCATGATGCGACCGTATAAAGTCAATAATCTGAACAGGAAGCTTAAAATTCTTTGCCAGAATTATACCATTCTTAACATGATTTATTATCACTTTCGCGCTATCCTCTGGATTTAGATTATCGTGAGGACTTAATTCATCAGTCTGATTTTCGATATAGTACCTGGGATTTGCTATTTTGCCGATATCATGATACAGAGCGCCTGTCCTTACCAGGAGAAGATTAGTGCCGGTAATTCTTGCCGCCTCCTCGGCAAGGTTAGCGACCTGAAGCGAATGCTGAAACGAACCGGGAGCTTCATCTGCAAGTTTTCTCAACAATGGCTGATTTATATCCGCCAGCTCAAGTAATGTTGCATCTGAAAGAAATAGAAATCCTTTTTCAAATATAAAAATAATGGGATAACTTATAAGGACAAGAACTGCATTGCCTGCAAAAAAATAAAAATCGGACCATTTCACTTTATCAAAATTACCATTTTGCATTAAGTTGATTCCTAAATAAAGAACTGAATATGTGATTACAACCAGCAGAGAGATAATGAAATACTTAGCATGCCTGTGTATGTTTGTCAATGTGAAAATTGCAACCATACCTGAAATAAAACTCATGAAAATAAATTCGAATGGATCTGGAACCATAAATCCGGAAAGCATTATTGTTATAAGAAGAATAAATAATGCCAGCCTTGCGTCATAAAATGTTCGTATTACAACTGGTATAATAACAAATGGAATAAGAAACAATACCTTCTGATCAGCAAAAGTTATTACTAATCTCGTTAATGCCACAAAAGACAGGATTATTAAAATTATAAAGAGCGTCTTGCGGTTAACATCAAGGACTTCTGAACGGAAATGTGAAAGGAAAAGATAAAGAATAAGATAACATGAGGATATCAGAATTGAATTTCCAAGAATTTTAAGCCAATTAACCTTTGATCCGTGAGGCCAGATCACAGTAATGACAATTATACTCAGGATAAAGAATAAAAGATTTATATAGTATTTTCTTGTTGGCTTCCAGCTTTTTTGAGTTTCAGACATTGCCTGATATATTTGATAACCCGCTTTTCAATGGTAAAATTATATTAATTTTGAAACAAATAATTGGAATATGGAAACATATATATGTGAGAATGTCTTAGTCCCGCTGAGATCGGGCCCGTCGCATAAAACAGAAATGCTCAGCCAGATCATTTTTGGTGAAAAATATACCATTATTGATAAGGCTGGTAAATGGATGAAAATCGAGACTCTGTTCGATAAGTATAGGGGATGGATCGACATGGATCATCTCCAACATTCTCCTGCTGAAGGAAGATCGTGCGGACACGTATTGAACAGGTCCTTGCTTTGTTTCAAAAATGATAAAACAAAAATGTTTCTTGAAGCCGGGTGCGAGGTTTTCAATCCCGATTTCGAGGATAAAGTATTTTTTTCAGGCAACAATCAATACACAACCGGTCGCGAATTCAGTAATAAATATATATCAACAAATGATTCCATTTCTGATACAGCAATGAAATTCATCAACAGTCCATACTTATGGGGAGGGAGGGTATCCTCAGGTTTAGATTGTTCAGGATTTACTCAGCTTGTGTATAAAATACAGGGTACTCCGATTCCCCGAGACAGCTGGCAACAGGCAGAGGCAGGTAAGAATATTGATTTCATTGATCAGACTGAACCCGGAGATCTGGTTTTTTTCGATAATGACAGAGGTAAAATTGCACATGTCGGGATGATTTTATCAAGAGGATTGGTTATACATGCATCAGGCAGAGTAAGAATTGATTCTATTGATCACCAGGGGATATTTAAACCGGAGATCAATGGCTACTCGCATAAACTGAGGACGATCAGGAGAATACTCTAGGTTAAGGTTAAGGTTAAGGTTAAGGTTAAGGTTAAGGTTAAGGTTAAGGTTAAGGTTAAGGTTAAGGTTAAGGTTAAGGTTAAGGTTAAGGTTAAGGTTAAGGTTAAGGGTGCTAAGTGCTGGGTGCAAATT
>Ga0209226_10000315_pt1 | contig 29292 bp, 31 predicted proteins | sample BarGraNGADG00212_2_FD_184497 | JGI IMG/M metagenome (GOLD analysis project Ga0209226, IMG submission 184497) | Arctic peat soil microbial communities from Barrow, Alaska, USA - Barrow Graham LP Ref core NGADG0011-212 (SPAdes) (version 2) | ecosystem: Environmental > Terrestrial > Soil >...
CCCGCCGTTCTCCAGCGTTAGCAGCTCGCTCCTGCGTTTTGCCAGCCCCAGGAACAGGGCCAACAGCGTCGTGCAAAGCAGCAGCCAGGGGGATAATGGAACACCTATCACCACCGCTCCCGCGACAGCCCTGGCGACGAATCCAGCCGCGATAGCAAGCAGGTCCACTATCACGACGTGCTTCAGGCATGCCGAGTAGGACAGGGTAAGCGCCAGGTAGGCCACTGTGATGGCGCCAAACCCGGTTCCCAGTCGGAAAGCCAGCCAGATCGAGGCCCCGAGCATCAAGACTGCCGCCACAATCGCAGCCGGTACCGGCAGAGAACCGCTGGCAATAGGGCGCTTGCACTTGCGAGGGTGTATGCGGTCGCACTCGATATCGACCACGTCGTTGATCATGTAGGTTGCGCCGGATACTGCACAGAAGATCCCGAACGAGGCGATCACCTTCAGCAGATCGCCGGTTGGATGCCTCTGCTGGATCGTGAACAGGTAGCCGGCAAAGAGGAGACCGTTTTTGGACCACTGTTTCGGGCGAAGTGATTGTATTAGCGCAACGAGCAACTAATCAGTGACCTCGTACACCGTCGAAACCACAACTGGTTCTTTCAGGCCATCGGCATCGCTGACCGTGAGCGTAACGGTGTATTCTCCGCCAGCCCTGTAGACGTATTTGGCGATCCGGTCGGTCGAGTCCGACTGGATGCCGTTGGAGCTGTCGAAATCCCAGGCGTAGTTAAGAGAGCTCACGCCACCGGTAGCGGTTGCCACGAAGAACTGCTGATCCATGATTGCGACGGTGCGCGGGTCGAGCGGATCGACCTTGATCGGCGCGGTATCGGTGACCAGCTTCATGAGGCCCAAGTAGATGGTGCTGGGAAGATCAGTGAAGAGCAGGATGCGCTTCATGCGAAACTCCGTAATGCCCTCCTTGACCTTGAACCTCGCCAGCGGCACCGCCACGCGCATCCAGTTGTCGTCGGGGTCAATCGCGCCGGTCGGTTCCACCGCTTCGATGGTCTGCCCGGAATCCGATACGAACACGAAGCGGACCTTGTTCGCCTTGGGCTTGGTATACGGCTCGACATCCGACCAGCCATAGTCCGTGCCCGCCGCGGGATTCACGATCTGGGTGTCCTTAAAGAAGATGGCAAACTGAATGTAGCGGGTGGGATCGATGCCGTTGGCAAACAGGGTCACGGGCTGCGCGAACTCGATCTTGCCGCCTGCGTAGAGGCCCTGAGTGGTGATCTTGATCGACCAACCACCATCGAGAATCTGCTCCTTGGTTTTGGCGGCTCCGCCGCTCCCCCAGCCACCGAGCGCAATCCCATCCTGGGTAGGGTCATCACCCTTGAATATGGCGATATCCTGGCTGGTCGCGCCGTAGGCGGCCCACGGGCCCAGCAAGCCCAACGCCATTCCAAGCACCAGCGCAAAACGCAAACACCGCATTCGTGTAACCCTCCAGCCTAATTCTACAGGCAGCCGCCGCCCAAGTCAAACAGGGAGAATGTTGAATTATGAGTTATGAATTATGAATAGGGACCGAGCTCGCAGTGTGCTGCTCAATTCATAACTCATAATTCGTAATTCATAATTCCTCGCCCTGAGTTACTCTCTCAATCGAGATCGCATGGCCGGTGCCGGCGTCCACCTCGATGACCGCCGCGTTCAGACACGTGGGGCCCTCGGCAAGCTGAAACTTGCTCGGCACATGCGTCATGAAGCGTTCTATCACGGCCGCGGAATCCAAACCCAGCACTGAGTCTCTCACCCCGGTCATGCCTACGTCCGTCATATACGCCGTTTGACCCGGCAGTACCCTCTCATCTGACGTCTGCACGTGAGTGTGTGTTCCAATGACCGCCGATACGCGCCCGTCCAGATGCCAGCCCATCGCCTTCTTCTCCGAGGTCGCCTCGGCGTGCATGTCAACGACGATGATCTTCGTCTTGCTTCCGATTTCCGCGAGCACCGCGTTCGCCGCGCGAAAAGGGCAATCAATCGCGTCCATGAATGTCCGCCCCATCAGGCTGATCACGGCCACGCTCTCGCCGTCTGTCGTCTCAAAAACGCCCCATCCCCGCCCCGGCGCGCCGGGCGGGTAGTTTGCGGGCCTGATAATCCTGGGCTCCTCGTTCAGATAAGGCGCCACGTCACGCTTGGCAAATGTGTGGTTGCCCAGCGTGAGAACATCCGCCCCCGCGCCGAGCAAGGCGGTTGCCGTGGGCACGGTGATGCCGAGCCCGCCGGCGGCGTTCTCCGCGTTCACTATAACGAACCCGCAGTCCAAACGAGAGCGCAGGCCCTCCAGCAATTTGCCGGCGGCCCTGCGCCCTGGACTTCCCATTATATCGCCCACGAAGAGTATTCTAACTGTGCGCACCTACTTGGCAAACTCCACGGCGCGCGTCTCGCGGATCACCGTCACCTTGATCTGGCCAGGGTACTCCATCTCTTCCTCGATACGCTTAGCCGTATCATGGGCCAGCTTCACCGCGCCGTCGTCGTCTATCTCCGTCGGCCTTACCATTACGCGGATCTCTCGACCCGCCTGTACTGCGTATGTCTTCTCGACCCCCGCGAAAGAGTCCGCGATGGTTTCCAGCTTCTGCAGGCGCTTGACGTAGGTTTCCAGCGACTCGCGCCGTGCTCCCGGCCTCGAGGCCGAGATCGCGTCGCATGCAAGGACCAGCACGGCCTCCACCGAATGCGGCTCGATGTCGTTGTGGTGAGCGCCCGCCGCATGGCAGACCTCCGGGTGCTCGCGGTAGCGCTTCAGCAAATCCATGCCGATAATCGCGTGAGGCCCCTCGACCTCGAAGTCTACCGCCTTGCCGATGTCATGCAGCAGGCCAGCGCGCTTCGCAAGCGGAACGTTGACGTCCAACTCCGCCGCTATCGCCCCGGCCAGATGTGCCACCTCCACGCTGTGCTGGAGGACATTTTGCCCATAGCTCGTTCGATATCTGAGCCTTCCGAGCAGCTTGATAAGCTCGGGGTCAAGCCCCGTAACGCCTGTCTCGAACACCGCCCTCTCGGCGGCTTCTTTCATCTTGGCCTCGGACTCGGCCTGCGCCTTGTTGACCATTTCCTCGATGCGGCCGGGATGAATTCTCCCGTCCAGAATGAGGCTCGAAAGCGCCACTCGCGCGATTTCTCTTCTCACCGGATCGAATCCGGAAATCACGACCGCCTCGGGAGTATCGTCGATAATGAGATCGACGCCCGTCAGCGTCTCGAACGCTCGAATGTTGCGGCCTTCCCGGCCGATGATTCTGCCTTTCATGTCATCGCCAGGCAGGGGAACGACCGATACCGTGGTCTCGGCGACCTGATCCACCGCGCATCTCTGAATGGCGAGGGTGATGATGTCCCTCGCCTTTCCGTCTGCCTCTTCCTTGGCCCGTTCCTCGGCTTTCCTGATGATGTGAGCGACTTCCCGCTCCATCTCTCGATCGATCTGCCGCATCAGGAATTCCTTGGCTTCATCGGAGCTCATTCTCGAAACGCGCTCCAATTCGCCCCTCTGCTGTTTCACAAGCTCCTCGGCTTCCACGAACCTGCCCTGAGCTTCGGTTTCCTTCTGCGTTACACCTCGTTCTTTCTGATCGAGGTTGTCCAGTCTTCGGTCTAACGTTTCCTCTTTCTGCGTCAGCTTTCGCTCTAACCTCTGAATCTCAGCCCGGTTTTCTTTGTTCTCCCGCTCAATCTCGGCGCGAATCTTAAACGCCTCTTCTTTGGCTTCCAGGAGAACCTCTTTACGTTTGGCCTCAATCTCCTTTTGGAGTTCTTCTTCACGTTCCGCAACGGCCGCTCTCGCGGCCTTGATCTTATGCAGATTCGGTGAAATGAACCAGTAGTAAGCTGCGCCGGCAGCCACCACGGCGGCTATCAACCCGGCGATTATCGATATTGTAAGTGGCAATCTGCCCTCACCTCCTGTTTAGTATAGGATGTGAGGTAGAGCGAATAGATATCAACTGACCTCGCAATGCAATAACACAACTACCGAATGTAATCTCGGTGCCTCCTATCTAGAAGTTAGATGTTAGAGGTTAGAAGTTGGAACTCCTGCCTCCAGCATCAGTCCCGCTCATGGGGACATGCCTCGTCAAGCGCCCTCGCAATCGCGTCCCACCGAAAACCTCTGCGCCTCAGAAACGAGGCTGTCTTGTCCCGGAATGACGGATCGCCAGTGTTCGCTTTCTCAGCCTTTTTTCGGACCAGCGAGAGCGCCATTTCATACTCGGCGTCCTCGTCCAGACCTTCCAGAGCCTGCTCGACCGTCGGCTGTCCTACGCCTTTGGCCCGCAGCTCCCAGGCCAGTCGTCTCCGGCCCATCGGCTTCGAAACAGTGCGCGACTTGACCCAGTCCCGGCTGAACTTCTCATCATCTAGCAAGCCCATACGGGACAACTGGTCTACAACTTCATCTACGATGTCTTCGGGGAAATCATTCCCCGCCAGTCGTTTTCGGATCTCCGATTCCGATCGATCCCTGTAGCTAAGCAACCTCAGCGCGCTTTCGAGCGCTTTCCTAGTAGTCTCTTTGTGTATTAGTTCGGCCAGCCGGTCCGTGTCGAACGTCTGGCCGACCCTCAGGTTCAGCGCGGCTACAACTTCCTCGTGCGCTCCGACGACAAACTCCCCATCCACGAAGATCGATCTTCTGTCGCCGCGCCTACTCTGAATCTCAATAGCAGTAATCGCACCCATTTCGGGCTACTCTTTCGTCGCCACTTCGTCCTTTCCAACGTTCACAACAGCCGTGGCGGCGCCGTTTCGGATCTTGGCCTCCAGATCAGCCATCAGATCCGGATTGTTCTCCAGATAGGCCTTGGCGTTCTCTCTGCCCTGGCCCATTCTCGTTTCGCCGTAGGTAAACCACGTGCCGGTCTTGGTGACAAGGCCCATGTCCGTGGCCACGTCGAGCAATCCGCCGCTCTTGGAGATGCCCTGGCTGAACATAATGTCGAACTCGGCATTCTTGAACGGCGGCCCAACCTTGTTCTTGGCAACCTTGACCTTGACGCGGGTGCCTACGGCCTCACCGCTCACCTTCAGCGTCTCGATCCGCCTCACCTCAAGCCGGACGCTCGACCAGAACTTGAGCGCGCGCCCGCCGGGGGTCGTTTCGGGGTTGCCGAACATAACCCCAATCTTCTCTCGAATCTGGTTGATGAAAATCGCCGCCGTGTTGGACTTGGACAGCGATCCGCCGATCTTGCGCAGAGCCTGCGACATCAGCCTCGCCTGCAATCCCATGTGCGAGTCGCCCATGTCACCCTCGATCTCCGCTTTTGGGACCAGCGCGGCCACCGAGTCCAGCACGACCACGTCAACCGCCCCGCTTCGCACGAGCGCATCGACTATCTCCAAAGCCTCTTCGCCGGTGTCCGGCTGGCTGACCAGCAGCGCGTCGATGTCCACTCCCAACTGCGCCGCGTAGCCTGAGTCCACGGAGTGCTCCGCGTCAATAAACGCCGCCACTCCGCCCAGTTTCTGCGCCTCGGCGACGATGTGATATGCCAGCGTTGTCTTGCCCGACGACTCCTGGCCGTAGATCTCGGTGATCCTGCCCCTGGGTATCCCGCCGACTCCGAGCGCCATGTCCAGCGAGATCGCTCCCGTAGGTATAACCGACGCGTCGAACCGCGGTTTTTCGCCCAGCCTCATTATCGAGCCGCGACCAAACTGCTTTTCGATCTGCGCCAGCGCCATTTCCAGCGCTTTTTCCTTATCCATAGGACGCTCCCATTTTAGAGGTTAGAGGTTGGAAGTTAGAGGTTAGAACCTCTGCCTCGAACCTTTTCCGATCTTCGATCGGTCATAGCAACTTATGCACGCTCAGCGGCGTATACTCCGGCCCACCTGGCCGCAGCACACTCTCCATCACGGTAATACTGTCAACCCGCTGCGCGCCGATCTCGCCAGTGCCGATTTCCTCAAGCCCTTCGACAAGTCCCTCGACCGGCTTGGACTCCTTCACCCGTCCAATCGTTATGTGCGTCTTGAACGGCTTGTCCTCTTTTTCGTACCCGGCTGCGACCAGCCGATCTTCGACGGCCTTCGCAAGGGCAATGAGCTGCTCGCGGCCTTCTTCAACCCCGACCCAGATCACTCTGGGTCTTGTCGGAGTAGGGAAGACCCCCGTCCCCGAAATCGTCAGGTCGAATGCCGCGATGCTCCCCGCAACTTCGTCAATCACCGCTTGCACGATGGAAAGCCGATCTCGACGAACATCGCCCAAAAACTTCAGTGTGACGTGGAAATTGCCGGGCGCGACCCACTTGACATTGGGCGCGAGCTTCTTGACGCGTTCTTGGATGGCGGAGATTCGGCTTCGAAGCTCCTCGTCCAGGCAAACTGCCACGAATGTGCGGACAACCTTCTGGTTTTCCATTTCATGAAGGTCCAATCACTGAAAAACGCGGAGCGTTTCTCAGTGATTCAAGCCAAGCGCACCCTAAGCATATTCAACGCCGCTTGAGAGGCCCTTAGCTTTATATCCATCCGGCTGCCCGAGAACCGGTGTTCGAAGGCAATAGTCCCATCAACCGCGCTCAAAGCCATATAAACCAAACCAACCGGCTTCGCGGCTGTTCCTCCGGTCGGCCCGGCGATCCCCGTCACTGAGATCGCCACGTCCGCACCCGAGACTCTTTTGGCGCCTTCGGCCATCGCGCGAGCGGTCTGCTCGCTAACCGCGCCATATTTACTAAGTAACTGCTCGTCAAGGCCCAGGAGTTCCTTCTTTGCCTGGTTGGAGTAGGCCACAAAACCCACAACAAAGGCCGCCGAGCTTCCTGATACATCAGTGATTCGATTGGCGACCAGCCCACCGGTGCAGCTCTCAGCCACCGCAAGCGTCAGAGCGCGCTCGGTAAGCATTCGCACAACCACCCGCTCCAGCGACTCGTCATCGCGCCCAAAGATGCTGTTTCCCAGGATCGCCGAGAGCTTGCCGTCCATCTCGTCGATCATCATGTCGGCTTCGGCAATGCTTTCGGCCTTCGCGGTAATCCTCAGATGGACTTCCCCGAGGCTTGCCAGCGGCGCGACAGTCGGGTTCGATCCCCCGAGCAGGTCATTGACCATGTCCGCAACGCTCGATTCGCCAAGCCCCGCGATCCGCAAAACCCTGGATCGGATCACACTGGCGCTCTCGCCGACCAGCTCCCGCAGATACGGCATCACTTGCGAGTCCACCATCTCGATGAACTCTCTCGGCGGCCCCGGCAGGACTATCACGACCTTGCCGTCAGTCTCAAACGCCGCGCCGGGAGCGGTTCCCAGCGGGTTCGGAAGCACTTTCCCGCGCCTCGGGACCAATGCCTGCTTGAGGTTTGCCTCCGGCATATCAATGCCCCGCGCCGCGAAGAACGCCCGCAGCCGCTCGGCGGACTCCTCATGCAGAACCATCTCGTCGCCGAGCACGTGAGCGACGGTCTCCTTCGTGAGATCGTCCATCGTCGGCCCGATCCCGCCTATGGTGAAGACCACATCAGCCCGGCTCAGCGCAAGCCTGAGCGCGTCGGCAAGCCTTGGCTCGTTGTCGCCCACGGTGACTCGATAGTGAAGGTCGATTCCGAACTGGGGCAGCAGCTTGGACAGGTATGCCGCATCCGTGTCAACGATCTGTCCCAGGAGCAGTTCAGTTCCGACTGAAATAACCTCTGCCCGCACTTTCAGCCCTCCGTGTAGCTATCTACATTATAGCTGATGCCGGGGGACACAGGCAAGGAAAATCGGGGTGAGTTCCAGTTCTCTGGGAGTGCTTTGGTCTCCCATCACCGTTAGCGCTGAGCCGTGTCCTGAGCCTGTCGAAGGGTAGGCCGGGATTGGCAGGCCGTATCGAAGCGCCGTGCCTCGTAGACCCCGACGCACACGGCAGCACCGTGGCCAGCCGAAGTATACCGCCCTTTCACGGGCGAGACAAGCCGGCAGCAGCCAGTTCGGCCCTAATCCGGTCCCGCCCCGCCCGACATCGCCTCGATCCTGCCCTTCTTGAAGAAGAGCAGCAGGGGCAGCGTAAACAGGAAAACGACGCCGATTACCAGAAATGCGTCGCTGAACGACATCACCATCGCCTGCGCCTGCACCATCCTATCGACAATCATCAGGGCCTGCTGCTTGGCGACCGGAGCCGCAAAACCTTTGGCCATCAGCCCGGCCTGAATATCGTGCAGGCGCTGCAGGGCCACCGGATTGTAGGCGTTGATGTATTCCACCAGCGTGGCGCGGTGCATGTCCGCGCGACGAGCTACGAAAGTGGACAGAAACGCGATGCCGGCGCTGCCGCCCAACTGCCGGAACAGATTGAACAGCCCAGTCCCGTCCGCCATGTTGCGCGGGGACAAGCTGATCAGCGTGGCCAGTGTCAGCGGAACGAACAGAAAGCCCATAGCCGCGCCTCGGATCACTAGCGGCCAGAAGAGCTGGTCAGGCCCGGTGTCCAACGTGAGATGCGTAAGCATATACATCGACACAACGAACGCAATCACGCCCAAAGCGGTCAGTCGGCGCGGCGAGAACCTTCCTACGAGCCGGCCGATGATGGGCATCACAATCGCGGTAGCCATCGCGCCGGGAAAGATAATCCAGCCGCTCTGCTGCGCCGAGTACTGCCTGATCTGCTGAAGGTAGACCGGCAGGATGAATATGCCCCCGTAGAGACCGAACCCCACAACGGTGGCAATGACACTGCCCGCGGTAAAAGTGCGATCTCGGAGTATGTGCAGATTGACCGCCGGATGAGGCGTTCTAAGCTCCCAGATCACGAACGCTATCAGCCCGGCCACCGCAAAGAACGCAAGCCACGAGATCAGATCGGACTGGAACCAGTCCTCGCGGTTTCCCTTTTCGAGCACCGTCTGCAATGATCCCAGCCCAATAGCCAAGAACCCGATCCCGATGAAGTCCACGCCGGCGCGGGCCCGCTTGTGCGGCGAATCATGCACATACTTAAGGGTAAGGATGGTCGCTACGATTCCTATCGGCACGTTGATGAAGAAGATCCACGGCCAGGAGTAGTTGTCGGTGATCCACCCGCCAAGCGTTGGTCCCACGGTGGGCCCCACCATTATGCCGATGCCGTAGATGGCCTGGACCGTCCCCAACTGCCGTGGGGGGAAGATCTCCATCATGGTCGCTTGCGCGGTCGAGAGCAGCGCCGCCCCTCCCGCGCCCTGCAAGATACGGTAGATGATCAGGCTCGTGAGGCTGTTTGCCGTGCCGCACATGAAAGACGCGACGGTGAAGATGATCATGGAAGCGGCAAGATAGCGCTTGCGTCCGAATGTGGAGGACAGCCAGCCGGTGAGCGGGAGAACGATAACGTTTGCGATGATGTAGCCGGTCGATACCCATCCGATCTGGTCGAGCGTGGCGCCAAGATTGCCCATCATCTGAGGAATGGCAACATTGACGATGCTGGTGTCGATAACCTGCATCAGCGTCCCGAGCATGACCGCGATCAGGATGATCCAACGGACAGTGCCGGTGTATAGGACGTATTCCGCCGTTTGCGGCGAGGCAGCTTCAGTTGCCATAGTACCCACTCAACCCTTTATGCTGCTCGCGCTATCGCGTCTCGACAACGGCGGTCACCGACATTCCCGCGTGGAGGCGATCCTCAAACGGCTGTCCGCGGTCCAGCACTATCTTCACCGGAATGCGCTGGACGACCTTGACGAAGTTGCCGGTAGCGTTTTCCGGCGGCAGTAAGGCGAAGGTGGACCCGGTGCCGGCCGCGATGCTGTCCAGGTGACCGGCAAAGCTGTGTCCTGGGATCGCGTCAACGAATACCTCGGCCTTGCGCCCCGGGATCATGCCCTTCATCTGGGTCTCCTTGAAGTTCGCCACTACCCACACGTCCAGCGGCGGTATCAGGGCCATCAGCGGAGCGCCGGGCTGCACGAGTTCGCCGACCTCCACGTTCTTCTTGCTCACGCGGCCATCGGTGGGGGCGTAGATGCGGCAGTAGCTGAACTGGAGTCGGGCATTGGTGAGCGCGGCGCGGGCCTGCTCGACTTTCGCCTCGGCCTGAGCCTTCGCGGTCTGGCTCACGGCGACCTGGGTCGGGGCCGTATTCGCCTGGCTAAGCTGGCCCTGGGCTTGCTCGTGACGGGCAACGGCCTGCGGAACGCCTTCCCGGGCCCCGGCCAACTGTGCTTTGGCCTGATCGATTGCGGCATCCGAGGCCCGAACCTGCTCTCTGGCCGCATCCAGATCGGCCTCCTTGGACTCGACCAGGGCCTGATTGGCATTCACCTGCTCTCGGGCGCTGTCGAGCGCGGCTTTGGCTGAGGTCGAGACGGTTGCCGCCTGATCCGCATGCTCCTGAGAATCCGCGCCCTCCTTGGCAAGTGTGGCAAACCTGCGCGCCTCGCGAGCGGCGTTGTCGTAGTTTGCCCCAGCGGCGCTCACGGATGACTTCGCTGCCGACAGATTCGCTTTCGCCGTTGAGATGGCTGCCTGCGCGGAGCTTACGGCCGCCTTGTAGCGCTTCTGGTTCGCGACCGCCGACGCGAGAGCCGCTTGAGCTTGTGCCACGGCCGCTTTCGCGCTTCCGATCCCGCTTGCGGCCTGGCCCAAGCCGCCCTGGGCCTGCGTGATCTGCGCGCTGCCGGTCTGCTCGGTGAGGTTGACGCTCGCACCGGCACCTTTGGCCTGAGCGATAGCCACGTCGAGGTTTGCCTTGGCTTGGTCAACCGCCGCTCGATAGGTGGAATCATCAAGAGTTACCAGCAGTCGGCCCTTCTTGACAAGCTGATTATCCTCCACCAAGACCTTCTCCACCGTGCCGGAGACCTGGGGGGAGATCTGAACCACGTCGCTGGTGATGTAGGCGTCATCGGTCGAGGCGTGGCCCAGGGTCCATATCCAGTAGCGGACCCCGATGACGGCGACAACTATCAGCGCGGCGACCAGCGCTACCCTGAGGACCGCCTTGACCGGCGAGCGCTTCTCCGCTTCCCCGTTTCCACCGTTCGGCGGCGCGCCGTTATCGGTCCCAGACTGAGGCTTTTCCACATCATTCACAATCACAGTTTACCTCGCAAGCAGTCCATTCAGCAGTAGATCAGCAATCTGGCCGGCGGCATTCTCGATTTCCTCGCGTTCGCCAAGCTGCCGCGGGCTCAGGGAATAGGGCAAAATGGAGTTCGTCGCCAGCACAAGCGCGCGCGCCGTTGCCAGGTCACCCTCGAACCGGAACACGCCTTCCGACCTGCCTCCGCGCAGTACGCCGGCGAGCAACTGCGCCTCGGCTTCGTGCCAGCGTTGGCGACAGTCCAATAGCTGCGGCCGCACCGCTGCCAGTAGCTCGTCGATGCTCTTTTCGTGATTGCGCGCATAGTCGAACCGGACCATCACTCGGGCAATCAGCATGTCGCGCAGCCGGGCAATCGGCCCATCAGCAGAATCGGCGATCTCTTCCAGCCGCGCCCGGACTCTCTGGTTCACGCGGTCGATCCACGAGATGGCAATCTCGTCCTTGCCGCTGAAATGGAGATAGATCGTTCCCTTGCCTATCCCCGCCTCCTGGGCAATGTCGTCAACGGTCGTCTTCTTATACCCGTAGAGGCCCAGCAGGCGTTCAGCGGCATCGAGTATGGAGTCTCGCGCATCCACTCTTGCTACGTCGGTTCGCATGGTATACGCTCCGAACGAATGACCAAATCAGTATTCTAGTCACATTATCGGTTGTCCACGCGCGTATGTCAACCGCATTTCCGCAATTTGCCCGCTTTGTTTAGCTACCGACCGGTCGGGGTAATCACTCTCGGATTCAGCTTGCCTGCCATGTGATTCAGATATGGACAATACGCGATTCAAAGCACTGGAAATGCACATACCGGCTGATACCCGCTATCTTTCGTGCGTGAGGCGCGGAGTAAGGAGCCTGGCGGAGTCTATGGGCTTCCCGCGCGAGGACGTTGCGGACGTCGAGGTGGCGGTATCCGAGGCCGTTACGAACTCCGTCGAGCACGGAGCCGGGTCGGGCGGCGCGCCCGAGGTCGTGGTCAAGTGCCGCGCGCTCGGCGATCTGTTGGTGGTGGAGATCGAGGACGAGGGTCTCGCGGAGTCGCTTCCGCCATGCGCGGAGGCGAGCGCCGCCCAGGAACGGGGTCGGGGCGTGCTGATGATGCGCGCGCTCATGGACGAGTGCGAGAACTGCCGCACGGAAAACGGCATCATGGTAAGAATGACCAAGCAGAAGGCGGGCGCGGGGCAGAGATCATCGTTGTAGGAAGGCTCACCACCCCGGCGAGTTGACCTCCGCCATTGCCTCGTCCACATTGTCGTAACAACGGAACTCGTGATCGGCGCGGGTGACGTGAAGGATCTTGGTCAAGAGGCCATGCGCTCCCACAATGCACACTCCACGGCCCGATCTCTGCAAAGCCTGTTTGATGCATAGCAGAGCGCCCATGCCAGTGCTGTCGATATACGAGAGCAGGTGGGCGTCCATTATGATGCCGCGGTCGCCGCCGATAAGCTCGTGCAGATCGCCCAAAAACGTCGGAACGCCGGACGCGTCGAGTTCGCCGCAGAGATAGACGATGGACACGCGCGCATCGTCAAGCTCCTTAGTCCACGTCGTAAAAACCTCGTCATCTGCCGGAACCATAGCGATGCGATCCTCCGCAGCCCCGAAGTCAGGCGAAATACTACGCTTTACGCTATACCTGCCGCGAGAGGAGTCCAAACCAGAGATCAGATGTGCCAGGGGATCTTTGCGATTCTCAGGCAAACAGCCGCAAGCACGACGAGCACCCCGAGCATGTTGATGTTCTCGTGGTTCGCGCAAACCTGCGCCCAGCTTGCGTTCTTGGATTCGGAGCCGGAGTAGGGCCTGAGCCTCGGGAGCCAGCGTCGTATCTCGGAGCAGTAGCGTTGGTAGTCGGGCTCGAAGATGACAATCAGCCGGCTTTCCTCCCGCGCGACTCTCATGTGGGCGTAGGCGGCGAATAGGATTACATATCCGGCGATCAGGAACAGGTTGTAGGTCATTATGAAGAAGCCGAGGCCGAGAATGAACCTGCCGATATACATCGGGTTGCGGACGTGCGAGTAGGGACCGGAGATGGTGAGATGCTGATCCTTGTGAAGCTGCGACCCCGCCCACATCTGTATCAGTTCCCCGAGCACAGCCACCGGCGCGCCATACCAGAACGCCCGCGGTTCATGCATGAATGCCGCAAGCGCAACCACGGCAATTGCCATCAGCGGAACGCGATACCACGTGACCGTTCGCCGGACTTTCTCTTCCAAACCAATGTCGGCGCCAGCTTCCACAGACATGATCACCTCCAGCCATTATCACACGTGGAAGTGTACCATATCGGCCTCGCCGGGTCAAGGCAAGGCGTGCTGGCGATTTTACACAGAGCATTGTACGCTACCGCGTGCTGGTATCTGTTCAGTTGTGCGGGTGTAGATAACCGTTAGTGCTGAGTAGGCCGGGTATGTCGGCCGTATCGAAGCACGGTGGCACACAGACCGCACTTCGATACGACCCTCGTTCCTCGGGTCTACTCAGTGCTAGCGGGGTTTGGTTCCCGCAAGACGGAACTGACTCGCGCGCTATAGGGGTAGTCGAGATTCCTCGTTGCGTCCATCTTGGCAGGGCTCCGTGATTATCGTCGTGAAACCACATGCGAATTGTCGGCTGAACAGTTGCCAAGTTTGTTTAACTATGTGAAAGTTTCTCAGCCTGGGGTATTGACACGGGCTTGCCAGTGTGGTAAATTACCGTGCTTTGGGTTTGCGCGAGGGAATGTTCCACGCTAGATACGCTGTTTTGTTCTGTCGATGGTCTGGGCGAGTCACTCTCCGGTTGAGGGGATGGGACAATGGATATCGCAAGGACGCGGGAGTTTGACCAGCGGGAGCCGACGCTGGGATCGCAAGAGGGTGTCAGTCTCGAGGTAACCGAGCTTGACGCGGTAGTGGAATCGCTTACTCGGCTTTCCGAGGTTAGGCAGCAGCATCCTACCCTTGAGATGCTGATGAACAACGTGCCGTTCGGGGTTCTGCTGCTGGACGTCGAGCTCAAGCTGATCGGCGCGAACAAGGCCTGCAAGGATTTCCTCGACCCCGCCGCCGAGCCTTCACCCGGCACCCCCCTCCACGTTCTTCTGCCCAAAGCTGATGAGTGCGGCATAATGACGCTGCTGCGCCGCGCTCTGGACAGAGGGCGAGCCGTCCGGGTAAGAAACTTCCGCTACGACGGTTTCGGCAAGGGCGCGACCTACTGGAACGGGTCGGCGATCCCCGTGCGGCTGCTGTCCCAGGATGGGCCGCACGACGCCGTGGCGATGGTAGTGCTGGAGGTTACCGACGAGATGCTGGCCCGCGAGCAGCTTGCCAACTACGCTGTCCTTGCGGAACAAAGAGCCGCCGAGGTCGAGATCGAGAGGGCGCAGCTGAACGCGGTCATCGAAGCGGTGCCGGTGCCAATGCTCGTGTGCGATGCCAAGGCAGGGATCACCGCTCTTAACTCAGCTATGTCCAGGCTTTTCGCCTCGTCGGAGTTCGGCTATCAAGTCGATATCGGGCGCAAGGTTAGCGCGATGTTCCCAGGGGTTCTGTTCAATGATGACGGGACGGAGATGGCGCCTGGCCGCTGCCCTGTGGTGCGCTCTCTTGCCGGCGAGGAGTGCAGAAACGTGGTGGTGCACTGCCGGCCCTCGGCGCCCATGCACCGGAGGACATTCAGCATCAGTTCGGCGCCGCTGAAGGATGGGACAGGCCGGATAACCGGCGCGGTGGCGGCTATGTCCGACATTACCGCGCAGAGGCTTGTTTTCGAGCAGCTTGAGGAGAGCTACCAGCGCGAGCACGCCATCGCTACCAAGCTCCAGGAAACTTTTTTAGCGAGCGATTTGCCCGACATAGAGGGCTTCGAATACGAACATGCCTACCGCACCGCGAAGGACGCGTCCATGGTCGGCGGGGATTTCCTGGATATCTTCCGTGTTGGCGAAGGCGAATACGCCATCGTGATGGCCGATGTGGCGGGCAAAGGGCTCAAGTCAGCGGTCTACACCGCCATGACGAAATATATACTGCGGGCCTATGCTCTGGAGCAGAGCTGCCCAACACTTGCGCTCGCCCGCCTCAACGATGCCCTTGCCGCCTGCACCCCTTCCGAGGTATTCGTCACTCTCGCTTATGGTATTCTGGATACCAAAAAACGAAGCTTCACCTACGGAAACGCTGGCCACGAGGAGCCGCTTCTGCTGCGCGCCGACAGCGGGATCGTCTCCAAGCTGGAGGTTACCGGCTGCGCATTGACCCTGCTTCCGGGATCGACCTACGAGGCGCATTGCGTCCAGCTCTCCCCCGGAGACGTGATCCTGCTCTACACCGACGGGATCACGGATGCCGGCAACGGCCTCGACCGCATGGGCCAGGAGAGGCTCGCAGCGCTGTTCCAGTCACATGGAACCGGCGCTCTTGGGGAGTTGGTCGGACGCGTGATCGAGGAAGCGCGCGAGTTCGCGGGCGGAGTGTTGGCCGACGACTCCGCGCTGCTGGCGATAAGAGCGCTGTAGAGACAGTTACGAGTTACGAGTTACGAATTTGGGAAGGTCCCCCGCAAGGAATTCCAATCTCCACCTCTAAGCTAATCTGTAGGGGCGAAGCATTTGCTCGATAGCCTCGTGGTCGTTGATGCGCTCGCGTGCAAATGCTTCGCCCCTACAGTGAGGGTGACAATGAACAGCAGAGAACGCTGGTTGGCTTGTATGCGCTTCGAGCCCGTGGACCACGTGCCGGACGAGGAGTTCGGTTATTGGGGGGAGACCATTGACGAATGGCGCAAACAGGGCCTGCCGAGCTACGTGAGCGACAACGGGCGAGCAGACGTGTTTTTCGGCTTCGAGGGCAAGATCGGAGCGCCGGTCCACAATGGCCAGATACCTGGCTTCGAGTCCAAGGTCCTCGAAGAGGGCGAGCGGACCAGAAAGATCATCGACGGCGACGGGGCCACCAAGCTGGTCTATACCGACGGCACCTCAACGATCCCGCGCTATCTCAAATTCCCCGTGGAAACGCGCAAGGACTGGGAGGAGCTCAGGAAGTGCTTTGACCCGATGCTGCCCTCGCGCTACCCAAAAGACGAGGACTGGGAGAACTGGAAAAGGTCGGTCGCGGTCGAGAACCGCACCCAGGTCCTGCAGATCGGCACCGGAAGCATGTTCGGCTGGATTCGCAACTGGATGGGCTTCGAGAACGCGGCGATGGCCTGCATGGATGATCCCGCGTGGGTCGGAGAGATGGTCGAGTATCTCTCGGAGTTTCAGTATCAGGTCCTGAAGCGCGCGATCACGGAAGTGCACTTCGACCTGGCAGCTTACTGGGAGGACATCGCGTTCAACCACGGCCCGATGATCTCGCCAACGATGTTCCGCAAGTGGCTGACCCCGGCCTACAAGCGGCTGGCTGACCTCCTGTACGCAAATGGGTGCGAGTTCGCGATAGTGGACTGCGACGGCAACATCAACTGCGCGGTCGAATGCTGGCTGGACGGCGGCGTGAACATCATGTTCCCGCTGGAAATACGGGGCGGTACCGACCCGTATTGGATGCGCGAGCAGTTCGGGCGACGCGTGCTGCTGGCCGGCGGCGTGGACAAGACCCAGCTCATCGCGGGCAAGGACGCGATCGACCAGGAGATCAGGCGGATTACCCCGCTGGTCGAGCAGGGCGCGTATATCCCGCATGTGGATCACCGCGTCCCGCCGGATGTGACCTACGAGAACTACCTCTACTACCTCAAGCGCAAGCGCGAGGCGTTCGGCATCCCCGAGCCCGCCCCGTGGGAGGAGCGGCGGGAGCTGCATGAATGGGCGAAGGGATAGGAATTATGAGTTATGAATGATGAATAGGCCCGGCGCTTACGTGTCGGGCCTTTGCAGTGCGTCCTTCCCCTATTGATAATTCAGAATTCATAATTCATAACTCTCCCCCAAAACCCGTATTCCACCCAGTTCTCCCTTTTCGCGGGTACGGCATAACCTACTTAGAAGCAACTACCGATAAAGGCAAACCTCGGGAAACCGGGGGACGCAAAGCCAGAGGGACTAAGCCGGGCAGGCGTGGGAAGTCCAAGGAAACCCGTTCTTGAAGCCGCCCCGGTATGTCAGCCGAGCCGCCGAAGTAGGAGTTGCCAGTGATCAGGGACTGCCGGCGATAAGTCGTCCGGTAAGTGCCCCGTGTTAGGGCCGTGGAACGTACGGCGGTCTCTGATCACCGGCAGTTTACCTTTGGTGGCTCGGCTTTTTTGCATTACCTAAAGGAGGCAAGTGAGATGCTGATACCGGAAGCAAAGAACTACCTTGGCAAGGATTGTTCGGTAACATTCAGTGATCGGCACGGCAGCCTTCACACCCACAACGTGCACATTTACGACGTGACCTTTACGCCAATGTATGGCGCATGTCTCGTCGCTGATATCGACGACATCTGGCTGGAGCGAGTGACCAGCATCAGCGCTCTGTAGGGGCGAAGCATTTGCATGTGGATGTTTCGATGATAGCGGGGCTCGCGTGCAAATGCTTCGCCCCTACGATCTAGCAGGAGGTGATGGCGCTTATCGACTGACCTGAAGGCATCGAGCAGCAGCACGGTCTTTACAACTTAATACTCTCCTCGGAGCCCGGCCCCTCGCGCGGGAAGAACCACTGGGGGCCGGGCTTGGCATTGTACGGCTGAAGGAAGCGCGATCTCTCCGCGTAAGTAGACACCGGAGGTAATGCCAAATGACCCCACGCGAGAACTTGCTCGCTTGCATAAACCACAAGACCCCGGAATGGGTGCCGCGCGGCGGCTCGTTCACTCCCGCTCAGGTCGAGAGGTTCAAAGCCAAGACGGGCACACAGGATATGCGCGCCTACTTCAAGATGGACCCGCTCGGCGGGATCAGCATCGGGCCGACCACACTCAAGACCGATTTCTCGGCCTACCACGCCTACTACCAGCTCCCGATGCCGCCGGAAAAGACGCGAGTTGACGAGTGGGGGGTTGGATGGGTGCGCGGTTCGGTGCTGCACTTCGAGGACATGGTCCACCCCATGCACTCGCTGACCACGCTGGAGGAGTTCAAAGCTTACCCGTATCCCGATCTCGACGCCGATTACCGCCGGGCGGGGATGCGGGAGAGCGCGGCGGAGCAGAAGGCGAACGGGCTGCCGGTGATGGCGTATCTGCCATGCCTGGGCGGCGCGATCTTCGAGAGCGCGTGGTATATGCGCGGGCTGGAGAACACGCTCACGGACATGCTGTCAAACGAACAGATTGCGGCGTATCACATGGACAGGATCACCGAGATGGCCGTCTCCAACGCCGCCTATATGGCCGAATGCGGAGCGGATGTGCTTATCACGGGTGATGACATCGCCACCCAGCGCGGGATGATGATGAGCCCCGGCATGTGGCGCGAATGGCTCAAGCCCCGCCTGGCGGGAGTGATCGCCGCCGCGAAAGCGAAGAACCCCGACATCGCTATCTGGTATCACACCGACGGCGACTGCCGCGCTATCATCGGCGACCTCATCGAGATCGGCGTTACCATTCTGAACCCTATCCAGCCGGAGTGCATGGACCCGGTGTGGGTGAAGCGAGAGTATGGGCGCGAGCTGTGCTTGTGGGGGACAATCGGCACGCAGACGACGATGCCGTTCGGAACGCCGGAAAGCGTGCGCGAGACTGTACGCAGGATGATCGACGAGTGCGGCTGTGACGGCGGGCTTTTCATCGCTCCCACTCACGTGATCGAACCGGACGTGCCGTGGGAAAACATCGTGGCGCTATACGACGCGTGCTGTGAGTTCGGCGGAGAGCCGCCGTATTGATGACGGGGTTGGTTTCGGGAACACAGCCACCTCTCTCGCGTCCACGTTTGGCTGCTTGGTTCCAGCGGATATATACATGTGCGCGCTCATTTTGCACACCCAAGGAGATCGGCATGAGAACGCTTGTGTTTTTAGCGCTAGTGCTTGCGATCAGCTTCGTGGAAGCCCAGCACCCGGCGCTTGCCGCTGACTGCAAATACTGGCGGTTGGGCGGTTCGTATATACACATCGTCAACAGCGAGACCAGTGATCTCCTCGGGGGAGGATGGGGTGTGGTCGGAGAATACAGCTTTACTCATGCCCTCAGTCCCGCGGAGCAGGTTGGCGACGGGGATGTGTCCATCGCGGCCTCCTACAGAAGGTTCGACAACACAACCCCCAAGCTCGCAACACTGTCGACTATACATCATTCGCCCTGAAATGGCGTGGCGGACCAGGGGCATTCCCCAGTCGTGACGGGCTTTACGCTGGTGTTGGCGTGGCCGCCGCCTTGCTCACAATCCAGCCAAATCCCATCGACTCCGGCCCACACTATGGAGTGACCAAGTTTGAATGGAGCGCACTAGGCGGCGCCAATTTTGCTCACTGCCTTTACGTCGAGCTCAGTTATAACAGCATTCCCCATATCGGAGACCTCACATTCCAGCAACTCACAGTTACTTTCGGCGGAAGGTTCTGAGCCGCGGGTAGGGGGTAAAGGGGACGCATCCCTTTTGTGCTGCTGACGATACAGCCTTATGGCGTTATGACCTTATAACGCTCTCACGCCTCAAGCCGCCTTGCGCCGCCTGCTCGTGCCGCAGTTACGCTGGACGAGATCCACCTGCCGGCACTCCAGCGCCAGGCATAGTTCCTGCGGCTGCAAACCTCTCCTGAGCAACGCGCACTGAGCGGCGTTTGTGTAAGGACAGTAGAACGAATCATCCTTTTCTGCGTCGAGCGTGGGGTCGTCTTCGATGTAGTCGAACCAATTGGAACTCACTGCGCAATCCTCCCAATCTGTGGTCAGGTACAATGGATTTTCGGCAGTCAAGCGTTCGAGGATTAGAGTGGTCGCGCGCGGAATGTCTCAATCATGCGCACGGGGTGGTATGTAGGGGCCTCCGCGATGCAAAACGCGAATCCGGGGATTCGGGAATCATCGCTCCTCGAAAATCCGCCAGCGAACGAGGGTCACCGGCTCGTTGAACCGCGGGCGCTTAGAGCCGGCCGGGGCCTTGTTTACGACCACTTTGCCGTCAGCCGGGCTGGCTTCGATCCACTGGCCCTTGCCGTAGTAGACCATCACTTGGTTCTTTTCTGCCACGGCCATATCTCCTATCCTGAGTTTGGATGTGTCGTAGCCCGCAAGCTTGGGTGCGTGGCCGATCACTTGCGTGTAGCCGGCTTTGCCCTCGTCGATGTCCCGCGCGCCCACATCGTGCCACCAAAAGCTCCAGAGCTTCGAGCCAAGCAGGCGAGGGTTGACCTCCTTGATGCCTTCCCTGATCATCGCGTGCCATAGCGCGGCGCGCGCAAGGCCCGCGGAGTCGATCCCGACGTCGGTCTCTCCGCCTCGCGCGAACGGCGTGCCGATGAACGCGTGCAGCCGCTTGTAGTAGACTTCGCGCAGCGACTCCGTGTCCGGCGGCTTGTTGCCGAGCACCGCCCATACGATGAACAGCGCCAGGAAGAAGATCGCCGGGAACACGGTTACGGGCCGCTTGCCGATCATGGAGAACAGGAATACCACGGCCGTGAAGATGAAGAAGATCAGCGTGGTCGCGAGCAGTATTCTAACATGCGGAGTCATCGGGGATACTCGCACGCCAACGCCGCATGTCACCAGCAGTATCCCCAGTATCCATGCGCACAGAGCCCGGAATGTGAGCCCCAGTATTCGCTTTGTATTCGGTTCGACTTCAGCTAGCTCAGTCATCACTGTGTTTACGACGCGTTCCAGCCCCTTGTTCCGCCGCCGCCGCTTCCAGCGCCGGCAACACATCCTTGATGAGAAGCCTGGACTTGTAGCCGATCACCGCGCCGGGGAATCGCTCAGCCGAGCAGTTCATGCTCTCCGGCACCGCCACGACTACGCTCGCGCCGCGCACGCGGCCGAGCTTGTCCAGTTTTTTCTCGAGATACTCCGGCGTCCAGAACCCCACTATCTCCAGGTGAACCACTCGCCCGTCCGCGTGGGTGAACTTGAAATCCGGGATCATTACCGTGTCCTTGAGATCGAGGACCGAACCCTCGCGCTCGATTCGCCACTTACTCTTCTTGTTGCGCGCGAACTTCGCGAAAAACGCCTCCTCCGGCGCCGAATCGAACACCGGCTCGTCCCGATAGTGCGACTTCAGGCCGGTGCGCGGGGACAGCCGAAACAGCTTCTCCTGCCCGCCCACGTTCACCTTCGCCGCCAGCCGCCAATTCTCGCACTTGAGCACCGCCGGCAGCAGCTTCGCCATTGCGATCCCGTAGCGCTCGACACTCGAAAACAGCGACAGCGGCCCATCGATGTCGATCCGGTAGCCGTCACCATCCGCCCGGATCGAGTGCATCAGCCTGGCAAGCTTGATATACTTGAACACCGTCCGATAGCTGTCACCGACATCCACGATCATCCGGGTGGCCCTATAGAGCATAGCCTGGGCCAGCGCGGTATTGTATCGCTCGATCAACTGAGCGCCGGTAACGGACTCGTCAAGGCCGCGTATGATCTGGTTCTCCTTGAGGTCCGCGTAAAGGGATAATTCCAGTTTGTCCCGGGTTATTCCTCTGTCAGCGGCAATTTGGCTCAACTTGTCCGACGCGGTTTTCGCGAACAGTAGATCGGAGGCGCGCACGATCGGGCGATCCTGGGCCGCTGCCGTAAACACGACCATTCGCAGTTGTTCGGCGTCCAACTCCGAGGGTGGCTCGGTCGTTACATAGCCGTCCATCACCTTCGCCAGGCCGCGGTAGACCTTGAAGTCCGGCGCGCTTCCCGACATCTCATCGAGTGTCTCGTCGAGCTGCCCGGCTGTCCCGCCCACGCGTGACCTGAACGCCGCCACGATCTGCTCGGCGACGGCGAGGTACTTCCCGTTCGCATCCAGATAGATCGGGGTCACCGCGTCGCCATGCACTCTATATCGCAGCAGATCAAGAGTAAGCATCGGACTTACGTCTCCTGGAGCTCACATTGGTCTCGGTGGTGGCCGAGGTGACGACCTCGTAGAGCACCGCCGTCCTGCGGTTCCCGCCCTTGCGAAGGATTCTACCAAGCCTCTGCAGGTGCTCTCTGGGGCTTGCGCTGCCGCTGAGGACGACCGCGACCTTCGCCGAAGGCACGTCTATGCCCTCATTGAGCACCTTTGACGTGACGATGGCGTGAAATGTATCGTCCTTGAAGCCGTCGAGTATCCACTTGCGCTCGCGGGTCTTGGTCTGGTAGGTGATGGCGGGGATGAGGAACTCGCGGGAGATGCGGTAGACGAGGTCGTTTTGCTCGGTGAATATGATCACCTTGTCGGCGAAATGTTGCTTGAGAAGCGAGTCCAGCACCTCGAGCTTGCGCTCGGAGCCGATCACGATGCGTTTCATCTCTTGTTTGGCGATTAGCGCCTTCCTTGCCGACTCATCATAGGCGCTCATCTTCAGCAGTTCGACCCAGCCGGAACCGAACGGTTTGATGCCGGATTTACGGACAAAACCGTAGTAGATCTTCGAGCCGGCAACGTAGCGCTCCGTCTCATCTTCAGTAAGAGAAGCGCGAATCCGAACCACGTCATAATCCGAAAGATACTCGCCTTTCATCTCCTTCACGCCGCGCTGGTAGACCACCGGCCCTATCAGGTAGTCCAGCAGTTCGTGCGCGCCGTCCTGGCGCTCGTAGGTGGCGGTGAGCCCCAGGCGGAACCAGGCGTTGGACATGATGGCTATCTGCTGGTTCTTGGCGCTGGGGAGGTGATGGACCTCGTCGAAGACGATCAGGTCGAAGCGGTTGCCGTAGTCGGCGGCGTAGATGTAGGCGCTGTCGTAGGTGGTGACGGTGATCTCGCGAAGCTCGTGGTGCCCGCCGCCGAGTATTCCGATCTCGATGCCGAACGAATCGACCAGCAGCGAATACCACTGGGACATCAGGTCGATGGTCGGAGCCACTACCAGCGCGCTTCTGCCAACCCCCGCAATGGCGCCGAGAGCGACGAAGGTCTTTCCAGACCCCGTGGGAAGCACGACGCTGCCCCGGCTGTCTGCCTCGCGCCAGGCGTCGAGCGCCTCGCGTTGGTATGGTCTTGGGGTGTAATCCGTGCGGAGCTTAAGCTTGATGGACCTTGCTTGGGAACTGGCGTCTTCAACCACCTCGCGGCACTCGGCGAGATAGTCCAGTATCTGCCGCCGCGCCGCCGCAGGCGCTCGGTATTTCTCAATCCGCTCGTCGAACTCGAACTGCGGCGGCAGGCATACCGGCGTCTTTCCATCCAGCACTATTGTCCCGGCGTCATATCTCAGCCGCGTTTCACTCACGCGTAGATTATAGCCGATGTGGGGGCGGGGTTCAAATCGGCGCACTGTCTGGCGACCGAAGAGCAAGGGGCGCGAACGGTTCAGTTGCCGGTCGTCTCGGTGGGTGGCAGCAAGACTTGCGGCGAAGCATCATCGAGGAAGATGTCCAGATACGGAGCGTAGGCGAAAAGGCGATTTCTGGCTCCCGTGCTGATCTGATGCAGCAGCCCCGCCCTCTCGAAGTTGGCGATCAGAGTGTTCGCGGCGACCGGGCTAATGCCCAGCATCTGCTGCGCTATTTTGACAGTCACCATGGGCCTGTCGTAGAGTCTGTCCAGCAGCGCGAGACCGTTCAGCACTCCTCGCACTTTGGTCCGCACGATCTGCCTGTGCTCTTCGCGCATGGCGATGATCGTTCGCGCGGTGTCCGTAGCTTGGTGCGATACCGTATGTACGCCTTTGAGGAAGAACTTTAGCCAGCCTTCCCAATCGCCCTTGGTTCTGACCGACATCAGCCGATCATAATACTCCCGGCGGTTGAGTTTGAAGTAGTAGCTGAGATAGAGTAGCGGCTTTCGGAGTATTCCGCTTTGGCACAGCAGGAATGTGATCAGCAAGCGACCAATACGCCCGTTGCCATCGAGAAACGGATGGATAGTCTCGAATTGCGCGTGGGCAAGCCCCATCTTCAACAGCGCCGGCATTGGCGAGGGATCATGAAGAAAATCCTCAAGCCCGGCCATTGCCGCTGTCATTTCGTTGGGAGGTGGTGGTACGAACGTGGCTTGGCTGAGACCACTGCCTTCCGGCCCGATCCAGTTCTGCGTCTTGCGGAACTCGCCAGGATAGCGCTCCCCACCCCGCACATCCTGCAGCAATCGAGCGTGTATCTCTCGGATAAGCCTGAGAGACAGAGGTAGCTCACTCAGTCGGGAGAGGCCATGATTCAGAGCGTCCACGTAGTTAACTACTTCCGCAACGTCGCTTGGCAGGCCGCGCGCCGCTTTCTCGGTCTCGTATTCGAGTATATCAACAAGGGACGCCTGAGTGCCTTCTATCTGTGAGCTCAGGACTGCTTCCTTCCGGACATACATTGCCACGAACATGTCGGGGTTCGGCAGCACTTCCGTAACACCGTCCAAACGTCCGAGCGCTCTGTCGGCGTCAGACAACGACTGCCACAGTTCCATGTCCATTGTGACCGGTGGATTTGGCGGCAACGGCTTCGGTACGAACGCTCTGAAGCGCAGTTCTCCCGACAACTGGTTGACGTATACGCCTGCTCTGTCTGCCATTTCCATAGTACAAACAAGTTTACTATGGACAACCTGAATTCCTCCATAATAAAGTAAACTCCCATTTTGCTTTATTATGGCGCTCCAAAACCTGCCATAGTAAGATTTGCTTTACTATGGCACTGGCTCTAGCGCAGCAATGCAGCAGCAATCTGCTCCGCCACGGCTTCCCGGAAGTGCTTGTCCGCGAGCAGCTTGGCGTCGTGGGCGTTGGTGAGAAAGCCGATCTCAAGCAGCACGGCGGGCATGTGACGATAGGTGTCGCGCAGGACGCGCAGGCGCGAGCACTGGCTCTGAGAGTCCCACTTCACTCCCCGATTCGTCATGCCGTGCTTTGACACGGCATCCACCAGCCGCTCGGCAAGGATTCGGCTGCGCGAGTCACCTTCGGCAACGAACGCCTCCGCTCCAGTCGCCGAGGCCGGACCCGCGTTGAGGTGGATGGACAGGAACAGATCACAGTGGGTGTCTATGGCTCTCTTTCCGCGCGTCGCCAAGGCGACCAGCTTCGCGTCGGGCCGTATGATCACCGTGTCGTATCCAGCCTCGCGCAGGTGATGTCCGATGCGAGCGACGAAGTCGAGAGCGAGGTCGTCCTCGATCAGCCCGTTCCCGTGTGCCCCGGAAAAGGGGTGGCCACGGCTTGCGCCGTGGCCCGCGTCTAACGCGACTTTCCGATTGCCCTGAGTAGTACGCAGTGCGTATCGAAGGGTCATCGCCGCGCCGTCTTCCACTGCTGGTAGACGTGCTCAACGAGCAGGTTAGCTATGCTCGCGGGGATCGGGAACCCGAGCTCCTTGAGGCACAGCTTCTGGAGATATACCACTGCCTGCTTGCGGCGCTCGTCAGCCGACAGTTCGGCAATAGCCGCAGCGCGCTCGATAGCGTCGGTGATGCGCACAGTGCCGATGCGATTCAGCCACTTGCGCGCCCACGAAGGCAGCCGGTCTCTGCTGCCCAGATACGCCGTCGCCGCGCCAATGGCGCCGACTGCAAGTGTAACCCAGTCCTGGGTAGATACGGTGTCGAGATGGATCATGTGTGGGCTCCTTTCGGGTTGTCTTGTAGGGGCGAAGCATTTGCTGGCGGGCGTTTCGATCTTGTAGGCCTCATCTGCAAATGCTTCGCCCCTACATCCGGTCAGCTCAGAATCACGACCTTCACCACGGAGGTGTCCCCGATTCGGTGAAGGGCGGTCTTGAGAACGGTGTAGGTGCGGCCGTCGCGAGTCAGAGTGTCGTCAACGTCAATCGAAACGCTTGGCTCGGTCACCAGCAACAGCGCCGGATGCACCACACCCATCCTCTCCACGTCGTCGAGATAGGTGTTCATCGTGCCGCTGTCGAGCACTTTGAACACCCCCAGATAAGTCTCGCTGTTCACGGTGAACTCCTCGCCGAACTTCGCGAGTTTGCTGGCTATGCGCTCGGCAAAGAGCATCTAGCACACCCCCTCATCGTCCGCGAAGACGAGGTCTGCGTCGGAGGTGGAGTTCAAGCTTTGGGTTTCGGACATCATCGGCAGCGCGCTCTTGAGATAGGGCGCCAGGCGAGTCGCGCCTTGTTGAATGAGCTCGACCCCGGTCGCGCTTGATGCGCCCACCGTGACTCCGGCTATGCCGAATTGTTCGGTGGCTCCGATCTCCCTGCGCAGTTGCTCCACGAACTCGCCCGCGATCATCTCCATCATCCCAAGCTTGAGGGTTGCCTGGAGCTTGACGTCAGACGTATCGTTGAGATACGAGTCGGCGATGGAATACTCCAGCGGCCCCTGCATCTCGGTGATGAGCGAGCCGATGGCGGTGTCGTAACCCGTATTGGCGGACTCTATGCCCGCCTTGCGTTTAACATCGGCAGCGGTGATGGATATCGCCATTTGCGTTCCTCCTGGTGCAAAAAGGGCGGGCGCTCGCGCACCCGCCCAAATCTGAAATCTCAAATCTGAAATCTCAAATCAGCCGCTGACCTGGCTGGCGTAGGCCATCTGCCAGAGGCCGTAGCCCGCGTTGTAGCGAGCGCGCACGCCGTAGATATACTCGTCGCGCATGAAGCCGCTCTCGGAGTCGGCCTCCAGCGCCGCGAACTCGATGGGAGTCCGGCTCTGGAGGATGACCGGCTTGAGGACCCCCTTGGTCGAGAGCACGAACCAGTCGTTGGCGTCGGTCAGATACGGCGACACGAGCAGGTCCAGCTTGCCCTTGAGGACGTTGGAGGCGGTCTTGGCAGTCACCGCGCCCTCCCCCGGCCAGTAGGTGGACTCCAGAAGCTCCATCGCGGTCCACTGGAGATCCGGCGGAACGACGAGCAGGTCCGGGATCACCCCCAGCAGCTTGCCGCGGTCGTCCTTATACTTCATCATCGCGGTGATCGCGGCCTGCAGCGCGGTCGCGGATAGGGCGGTAGTGCCCTTGTTGGACTGTGTGCCGGAATCGCCTTCGGCGTGATCGACGTCGAAGAAATACTGGCTGTCGTAGCACTTCGCGGCGAATCCGTTCTTGAGCAGGCCGAAGACGAGTTCGTCCATGTGCCGCTTGGCCTCGCGAGCGAGGCTCATCACGCGCAGCTTGATCTGGCCATACTTGTCGTCCTCGATCGCGGACCGCTCGACGGCGATGGAAGACTCCCAGGTCTTGTTGCGGATGGTGTAGTCGTGCTCGAGCAGGCCGAGCGGCATTCTCTCGTCGGTGAACTCGCGGATGGCCGGCACCGCGCCGAGCCAGGCGTAGTCCTCCTGGTCGGATTCGGACCCGACGATAGTGGCGATACGCTCGTAGTCGCCGATGGTCGCGTCCAGGGCCTCGAAGAAGACGGTTTTCAGTCCGTCCTCAAGCAGATTGGGCATGTCGGATTTGGTTAGAGGCATAGTGATCTCCTTTCGATAGTGGGATTGTTTGAAGGTTAGAAGGTTGGAAGGTTTGAAAGTTGGGATGTCCCAACCTTACAACCTTTCAACGTTTCAACTTTCTAACCCTAGCTGGCGTATCGGTCGATGCGTACCCGCACACTCGTCGCGGAGATGGACTCGACCGCGGTTCCGGCGGCGAGGCTGTTGGTGGTCGCGGCATCGGTGACGGTCTGGTTGTCCACGATGTGGAAGTCGATTCCGATGTCGGTGGCAGCGCCGTTGCCGCCGCCATCGATGAACACGAACGTGCCGGTGGTCTGGACGCGGATCGCGAGGTCGCCCGCGCTGCCCGCGGAGTTGTCCACGGTCTCATAGGCGACGCCCGCGAAGGTCTCGGACGCTGCGTCAGTCGCGTTGGTGGCGAACCCGGCGGCGTTGATGTTCACCAGCGCGCCCTTCGGGATCTTGACGGCGGCCATCGGATAGCTGATGACCTCTCCGTCCTTTCGCTTTGCTTCTCTTGCGGTTGATGTTGCTGTCATGGTATGCTCCTTTCGTTGAGTTGACAGTTGTCAGTTCACAGTTATCAGTTGGAGAGACTTGAGCGATCGATCGAGGACCTCTAAGCAGCTGTCGTCACAAACGTCCCCGCGGCCACCAGGCCGCTGTACCCCTCCGCCCACAATTCGAGCGTATACGCATACTCCGTCTCCGGCGACAACCCGGTATCGGCCCGGTTCACGTAACACCCGTCCTCGTGAAACGTCACCTCGCCCCCCGCCGCTTCTCCGAACATGAAACTCCCCGAGCAAGCTACGTTCACCTCATACATAACCTCCACGCCGTAAGCCCCCGCATCGATCCAGCCATCCAATATCAGGATCGGGGGCAAGCTAGGGGGGCTGTAATACTCTACCTCCAGGTCGTGGAGCGGCGTGGCGGCCGGCAGTTCCGTTCCCCACGCCAAGAAAGCCACCTCCAGATCGTGTAACGGCGCATCCGCGGGCAACTCCATCTGCGCCGCGTAATACGCCCTCTTCAGGTCATACAGCGCCGTCTCCGGAGGCAACTCCGCCTGGCCCGAAAAATACAGGACCTCCAGATCATACAACGAGGTCTCTGGAGGCATCGACAACGCCTCCGCAAACCAAGCCCTCTTCAAATCCATCAGTTCCATCATCTTCCTCCTCGAACACTTGACTCATCCACAGCCCACCTCCGTATCAGAAACCATCGAAAAACCTATCTTCGCCTGGCCCTCTGATCGTCCAGGAAATCCGTTTCTGGACTCAGGTCTGGCGGATTTCCGATCCGCGCGCCGAACAAGACAGCCCGCCCGTCTGTTTGAGACACCCTCCCACCGGCAACACTTGGTTGGGAGGCGACATGAGCGAAGGCCCCATCCGCAGGCAGATAGAGGGACTCGGTTACCGGCATTTGGCCGGATGCTTTGGCAGATTCGCGCTGATGGTTGTCGCGTGCGGCGTGGCGTTTGGATTGGCCGCTAAGCACGCATCCGTCGGAACTGCCTTGTCCGCGCTGTGCCTCATTACCGGCCTGCTGCTCGGCATGGCGACATCGATTCTCACATCGAGCGCGCGCAGAGTCCTGCTGATCTCGTTTGTGATCTTTGGGCTGGCGCTGTTTCTGGCCGTGTTCGCTCTGCGCACACTCTTCGGCGGAAGTCGAGATCATGCGCTGATGGAGGCCATCGCCCCCCTCCTGCTCCCGGTAGGTTATGTGGTCGGGCAGGTTAGGGCATCACGCAGGTAAGCGTCCCTTCCCCAACTCGTAACTCGTAATTCGTAACTCCCCCT
>Ga0209226_10000317_pt1 | contig 29095 bp, 32 predicted proteins | sample BarGraNGADG00212_2_FD_184497 | JGI IMG/M metagenome (GOLD analysis project Ga0209226, IMG submission 184497) | Arctic peat soil microbial communities from Barrow, Alaska, USA - Barrow Graham LP Ref core NGADG0011-212 (SPAdes) (version 2) | ecosystem: Environmental > Terrestrial > Soil >...
AAGGGGCAAGAAAGCTCCCGCCTTCAGTCGTGGATATGAATTGCCCCTTTGCATAGATAATAATACTTTCTCCCCGCTAGGATCATGAATATATCAAAGCAAGCCCATATTCGATTTCAATTATACCCCACCTTCTCCAGATTCCCCTTAAATCATAATATTTTTTAAATGTCAATAATATTCCACCAAATCCATTCCTATTGGTCTTGCATACATATTATAATATTTTATTTTATATATTAAGAACAGACTTTTTGACAACAATATATTTATAGATAGCGTTTCATATAATATATTAAGAACAGATTATGGTAATTCAACTTTTAAGCCACTCGAAAAAGAATGCAAAAGGTAAAACCTACACATATTACAGCATTGCTGAACCCTATTGGGAAGACAACAAAAACAAGAAACGAAACTTATTCTATCTGGGAAGCCTCACGCCCTCACAAGCACAACAAATCCGCAATATCTTGAAAGTTACTCAATCCGAAGATACATTCACCACAACCTTCGAAGACCTGCTATTCGAAAACCACTATCGTTATCTTGACATTGCATTTTTGAACCACCTTTGGGATCAAGAATGGAAAGGACTATCAAGCATTTTTCCATCACCTGAAGAAACCAGTAATACCAAACAAAAAGAAATATCAACGGCAGACATCGCAAAACTCCTTACTTTCTATCGATGCTTAGACCCAGGAAGTTACTTATCAGCCGTGGAATGGTTTGAAACAACCACCTGTAACCTTCTTCTTGATATGGAGCCCATTCAGATCAATGAATCCAGATTTTACCGGGAACTCACAGCAATCGAAAAACAAAAGGAAAAGATCGAGCAATGGCTTTACCAGACACTCAAAAACCGAAATGAGAAAAGCATGCGAATTGTTTTTTATGATCTCTCGGATTCATACTTCGAAGGACGAAAATGTCCCATCGCGAAACCCGGAAGAACTAAAGCCAATGGCTTCAGGGAAAAAAGAATAATTCTTTCCCTGCTAGTTAATTCAGAAGGTTACCCCTTTTCATGGAAAATTCTTGAAGACTACACGGCTGATGTCTCAACACTCACGAAAAATACTGATTTATGGCAAAAGCAATTCAACTTTTCAAAAATAATATTAGTTTTTGACCGTGGTATGGTCTCAGATGAAAATCTCCTGAATCTAGAGAATAAGCAGAACTACCTCTATATCACAGCTCTTGATAAACCCCAGATCGCTGGTGTTGAAAAAATAAATCTGAAAAGGTTCAAGGACTTTACAAATGAGATTACTGAGAAAGACATTTTATCAAAAGGATTGAAAAAATATGATGATGAAACTTTCTATGAAGATATGGGAGTCGATAGTACCAGCAGACGACATATCCTTATCTTCAATTCGGATCTCCTCAAAGATCAGCGAAAAACCAGAGAAAAGCTAATAGATATAGCAATAAAGGAATTGGAAGAAGAGAAAACATCGCTATTAGATGCGAAAAAAAGCCGAAATCTTAAACCTACAGAATATAAGATTAGTGAAATACTCAGGAAACGGGGAGTTCAATCTTTCATTGACACCAAACTTGAAAATAATAATTTATATGGCAAAACTGGATCAGCAATCAGCAGCTTTAATCTCACATATGAAATAAATGTTGAAGCCATGAAAAAAGCAATGCTGGTAGATGGTATTTGGATGCTGGTAACAAACATTACGGAGACCCTAGAATCTGAAGAGGACAGACTTAAACCGGAAGAGCTCATAAATGCTTATCGAGATAAAAACAGGATTGAGGAAGCTTTTCGGAATGTTAAATCGTTCATAAAATTTCAGCCGACATTTGTATATACAGATGACCATGTTCGTGCACATTATACGATTTGCATCTTGTCATACTTGCTGGATGTGACGGTTACAAATAGGCTCAGACTAAAACCGATTGAGGGGATAGGAAGTGTTGATAAAGTTCACAGGATTCTGAGGAGATGTGAAGTTGGAAAATTGAGTGTAAAAGGATCTGACTGTAGTGGGTTGAAACTCATGTCTATAACTGATGAGCAAAAGAGTGTCTTAACGCTATTTGATTGTAATTATATTGTGAAGAATGAATTTTTAAAATCAATAGGGGTTAGCTAATTAAGAACAGATTTTTTAACATAGGGTGCTCTACCGATATGGATATTGGCTTTAATCTGACGAAGATGGGCTAGAAACAAAAATCACAAAATATCATTTTAAACCTTAACTCCGCAATTTTGTAGGGAATATGTTCAGCTCCAAAGATTCAGCCAACTTCATAACCTTGTCTGGGATCTCGCTCAACTTCCTCTTTTCTCCAAGATGAATTTCATACACTTTTGAAAGTTCCAATAAAACCTCATTTACAGAAACTTTGTCAATGAGTTTGGCTTTTCGTAATAAGTTGAGGATTTTGTAATAAAGATAGAGGGATAAGAATGAAATAAAGAAATATCCGCGGACTGCATCATCATCATCTAGATATGTTTTATCATTTTCCAGTTCATTTTTAAGAGCATCAAATGCAACCTCGATATTTTCTCTGTCTTTATACATCAAATATATTGTCTCCCCATCCTTATCCTTATTTGATAAGATTGCAATCTTGCCAAATTTATTTGACTCCACTTTATACTCTTCTATGTTTCTCTTTTTTTCGTTCATCAAATGAATGAAAGTTGTTTCTTCTTCTGCCCTCAGTTTTACATCCTCAAACAAATAAAGAAAATTCGTCCCTATCCGTTTTCTGCCCCATTTTATTCCTCTTTTCCTATAAGAAAAAGTGTAATCAAGCTTACGGTCATAATCTATTTCTGTAAAATTTCTTCTCAAAGGAAGAATAAAATTGAAATCGAACTCTGTCAGCAAATCAGGAATGACATTAGAGGCAAATCCTCTATCCATAATTACGGTGCTGTCTTTCGCATTCACTTCATCAATCACGGTCTTTAATGCTTTTATGTCCCTTACAGAACCTGGCAATGGCTTGAGCAAAACAGGCAATTGTTTGTCCATTGAAAAAAACAACATGAAGTTTATTTGTTTCAAATAAAGGTGGTCGGCATTATGTCCTTTTTCTGCATATTGTAGGTTTTCAGCGTAGGAAAATATAGAACTTAGATCAAATATCAGCGTTTTGCTATCAACCATTAGTTCATCAAAGAATTCTTTTTGTGAGGCATAGTCTTTTCCAATTTCTCTTAGCATATCACTTATCGTATTTGGAGAAAGGGAAGCGTCGATTTCTTGTGAAATACTTAGTTTTTCCCATCCACTTTTTATTAATCTTAGGGGCAAAGGCTGTATGGTTTTTACTATAGAACAGGCAATTATCTCTTTCCATCTGTCATAATAGGATTTTTTCAGGGGTTCTATTATTTCCTGTGCCAATTGATGAAGAAGTTTTGAGTTGCCGTATTCATATATACTTCTTCCATCATTCGATTTTTGTCGTTCAATTACTCCTTTTGGTGTGATTCTTCCGATATAATTCGAAATTTTCTTTATCTTTTTTTCTTTTTTATCCCATCTCGTCGTTGAGTGATAAAGGTAAAAGTTGTTGTTCAGTTTCTTGACTTCTAATGGCAGTTTTCTTTTTTCCCTTTCGTTCTTTAATATCTCCAATATCCATTGTTTCATATATACCCTATAGGGTATAAAAATATATAAAGCTTTCGGTTAATTATTATTTTCTGAAAACATATTCTAGAGCAGGATAAAATGAAAAATATATTATTAGAAACTCTGATTAAACCCTACAATTTTGCGAAGGTTGGGTTTTAAATGATATAAACACTGCCTGGCATCCTGGAAATATTCACGCTCTTCTAAAATATCTTCTTGTTTTAATCTGTTTAAGGCATAGCGAACTGTTCTTGTGGGAAGACGGGTTACCTTTGTTATTTCTTTTTGTGTCAGTGGTCCACGGTTTTCAAGTATATTGAGAACAAGTTTCATCGACGGTGAGAATCCTTCGATCTTACCTGAACTGTAATTTTCCAACCCTGTGCCTGAAATGCCTGTATCTGGCAATTTAAACCCATAGCCTGCAAAAATATCCCTCATACTTGATCACTAAAACCATTTTATGAAGAGGATCAGCATAAGTTTACCCTATCAGGCAATTGTTGTCGCAATAATTCGGGTTCTGGTTAGAAGGTGACAAAACCTGCCTGTATATCCAGGGATATATATATCATCTTATTATAAAGAACGAGAGGTCAAAAATATGTTCAATCAAAGAAGGGATCGTTTTTGTCATCGATAACAAATGGAATGATGAAGTATCAGAAATAGAAGAAAATACAGAGGAAATACAAGGTGAATCGCTATATGAAAACTATGCAAAGGAAAGATTGGAAAGACCACAATTCCATCGAATAAGGATCGGCCTTGAAAGATTAAGGCGCTCGCTTTCGACAATAGCAGGAAGCTGGCAGCGTACAGATAGGAATCATGCACAAAAAGAACTTGAAAACATTCTTAGTCGCCAGCACGAGATCGAAAATGATGCGGAAAATGTCGAAGATATATATCTACGTGAATACATATATGAACAGCTCGATATAGCAGCTGTTGCAAGACGATCATTAGCCGAGGAGATCAGATGGGATATCCTGGCCAGTAGGAGGTACTAAGAGTATATTATGAATGATGTGGATGTTTTTGTTAGAAAATCTGCCAACTACAGGATATGGGTAGATGAAACAGGGGTGGGGCGCATCCGTATCCTGAAAAGGATTAACTTTGCGACCCTTGTGGCTATTTTTGAGGAGCTTCATGGAGAGATAAAAAAGAGAACTTCAGAGAATCCCGGAAAAGTCAATATTGTTTTCTATATCTCGAAATCTCTCTATGAAGAAATGTCCATAAATGCAAAAGAATTCCTGGGATTCTGCCAATCCTGCATGGGGATCAAGTTTGAGCTTGTTTTGATGGAAATGTGAGAAGCAGAGCAATGCGTGAATTTTTCTCTATTATCGGAATAATTGTGTCAACATCTGCCTCTTTATGAAATTATATATATATTCAACAGTTTTATCTTTACATGGAGCTCGGATATGATAAAAAAAATATGTAGCAACCCCCGAATGACCAGATCATTGAGTCTTAAAACCGAAACCAAGGAAATCGGAAAAGATATCGACTTTGAGACGATCATTAAATTCCTGAATTCTCAGAAAGCAGTAATGGATTATGCAGGTTTGAATTAGTCGGATTTTTTGCCGCAATTGTTCCTTTTCTTTAACATTTGAGGCAATTCCTGTCGTAGAAATTAAAAACCCACTCCCCAACTTGCCCTTTTCTTTTCCCCAACCTTTTTCTGTTTAATGTTTTACTCCATATTCTATGAATAAAGTAGCACTAATAAATAGTCTGGTGATAATGAAGTAGTACTAAGATTGTTGGACTGGAAATAAAGGGGTAAATATGGATTTTATACTTAACTAATACACATTTTAGGTTATTGTTCTGAATATTATAGCAATAAGATAGCACTAATTTCAAAATGTTTATATAACGATGTTAATTATTACTTATTTGCCACAGGGAATTTGCCCGGTGTTATTAAACAGGATGGAGATATGAAATACACTATAGGAGCTAATGTTAGATTCAGACTGGAATCTGGTGAAGTACATGAGGGAAACATTCAATATATCGAAAACAACAAGAATGAAGAAATATATTATATAAACAGTTTCAGTAGATGGGCATACAAAATTCCAGAAAACAAAATCATATCTTAACTTTCTATTATCGAAATGTCCTAAAGTAATATCCTATTTGAATTTTTTTTTGCTTATCCCGCTGGATTATTCCTCAGATATTGGGGTATGGGATCTCAAACCAGAAAATAATAAATAGTCCCATATTTTTTTCCTTGACCTCGATGCTTCTATCATCCCATATTTCAAGATACCCTTCTAAGAAAATTTTACTTTCCATATTTCCCACATCTACCCCTTGCCGCATTCCTTCCATTTCCACAACCATCCTGACAATACTCGCCTGTTTCTCTGCATATATAACCAATCCAGCCAATCATTTCCAAAAATCAAACCATAGGAGAAACAAAATGTCAAAACAAAGATTAGAAACAATAGCGTTACACGCAGGACAGGAAAGCCCGGATCCAGCAACACAGGCAAGAGCGGTGCCCATTTACCAGACAACGTCGTATGTCTTTAAAAGCACAGAACATGCTGCGAACCTTTTTGCACTCAAGGAATTCGGGAATATCTATACAAGATTAATGAACCCCACGACAGATGTATTTGAGAAAAGGATCGCTGCTATTGAAGGAGGCACCGGCGCCCTTGGAGTAGCATCGGGACAAGCGGCTGAAACCCTGGCGCTTCTTAATATCACACAGGTAGGGGATGAGATTGTATCCGCGAACAACCTTTATGGTGGGACATATCAGTTGTTCCATTATACATTTCCCAAGCTGGGAAGAACAGTAAAATTCGTGGATTCCACAAAACCCGAAGAGATCAAAAAAGCAATTACTCCCAAAACAAGGGCGGTATATGCAGAAACAATCGGCAATCCCAAGCTCGATGTACCTGATTTTGAAGCAATAGCAAAGATAGCCCATGACGCAGGCATTCCCTTTGTAGTAGACAATACGGTTGGAGTTGGGATCGTAAAACCTTTTGACCACGGCGCTGACATAATCGTAAGCTCTGCCACAAAATACATAGGTGGGCACGGGACATCCCTTGGAGGAGTCATCGTAGACTCAGGGAAGTTCAAATGGAATAGCGGCAAATTCCCCGAATTCACGGAACCAGATCCCAGCTATCACGGATTAAAATACTGGGATACATTCGGCAATTTCCCGGGACTTGGTAACGTTGCCTTCATTATCAAAGTAAGGGTGCAATTGCTCAGGGATATTGGAGCTGCTCTAAGTCCTTTTAATGCCTTCGAATTCATCCAGGGGCTTGAGACCCTGCCGCTTAGAATTAGAAAACATTCAGATAATGCTCTTGAGATCGCAAAGTTCCTCAAACAACACACATCAGTAAGCTGGGTCAACTATCCGGGACTTGCTGACAATCCAAATCACAGGATCGCATCAAAATACCTGAAGAACCATTATGGGGGAATTGTGGGTTTCGGTATCAAGGGAGGATACGAGGCCGGAAAGAAATTCATTAATTCAGTCAAACTCTTCTCACACCTTGCCAATATCGGCGATGCCAAGAGCTTAGTGATACATCCTGCTTCCACTACCCATCAGCAACTCACACCAAAAGAGCAGGAAACAACAGGAGTAACTCAGGACTATATCCGCCTTTCGATAGGCATTGAGGATGTACAGGATATCAAAGACGACATTGACCAGGCTTTAAAGGCTGCAGTTAGCAGTTAATTGACTTACCATGACTGGAACGATCGTATTGGAAAGTCTGCAAAATGTAAAACCGGTACAAAGTATTGGACCTTTAGGAATCAGGTTCTTTACTTTCGCCTCTTCTCCAGATGAGTTGATCCTGGACTCTGGTGAAAAGCTGGGGCCGATAACACTTGCCTTTGAAACATACGGCAAGCTTAACGCCCAGAGAACCAATGCGATACTTGTCCTTCACGCCCTCTCCGGAGATGCTCACGCAGCCGGTTTTTATAGTGGGGATGATAAATCTGGCTGGTGGGATGAGATGATAGGGCCGGGAAAAGCATTTGATACAGATAAATATTTTGTGATATGTTCCAATGTGCTTGGCGGGTGCAAGGGTTCGACCGGCCCTTCGTCCATCAATCCTGCAACAAAATGGCCATATGGGCTGGATTTTCCCACGATTACGATCAAAGATATGGTCAAGGCGCAAAAGCATCTGATAGACCATCTCGGTATCGAGAAACTCCTGTGCGTTGTTGGTGGCTCGATGGGAGGAATGCAGGCGCTGCAGTGGGCTGCCTTGTATCCTAAGATGGTGCACTCTGTCATTCCAATTGCCACGACGTTGAAACATTCTCCGCAACAGATCGCTTTTAATGAAGTTGGACGCCAGGCTATCATGTCAGATCCTGACTGGAAAGGAGGAAATTACTACGGCGGCACACCTCCATCAAAGGGTCTTGCAGTGGCGCAGATGATCGGTCATATCACTTATATGAGCGATAGTTCAATGAGTGAGAAATTCGGGCGGCGCATCAAGGATGGCAGGATCCAATCCAGATTCGAGGCGGAATTTGAAGTAGAAAGATATCTTCATTATCACGGGGATAACTTTGTTAAGAGGTTTGACGCCAATTCTTACCTGTATATTACAAAAGCGCTGGATTATTTTGATCTTTCAAATGGAAAGACCCTCCTTGAAGTTTTCAAAGGGATCAGGGCAAATTTCCTGATAATGGCTTTCAAATCCGACTGGTTATACCCGACTTACCAATCAAAAGAGATCTTGAAAATATGCAAACTGGCAGGGATAGAGGCTACTTATTGCGAGATAAATTCCACTTACGGGCATGACGCCTTCCTTCTGGAGATCGAGGAAGAAACACATTTGGTCAGGCATTTCTTGAAAAAAGTGTTCAATGGGTATGCAGTAGCTGCTTCGGATAACGGTTAATGATTCTGGCAGGATCGATCCGTATGTCTTTCAAAGAGCTGGTGATTTTTTATGGATTCCAAATTTAGTTTGAATCGAACACGGAGGAAACGGATTGGACGGATTTCCACGGATCTGGAAAGAAAACCTTTAAGACCAGACTATAGTATCATCCATGATTGGATAAAGAATGATTCCAGTGTCCTTGATCTTGGATGCCATGAGGGAGAATTGCTATCTCTGATAGTAAAGAAAAAGAACGCCAGAGCACAGGGGATCGAGATCGATGAAAAGGCGATCTATAAATGCGTCGAACTTGGTTTGAGCGTATCCCATCAGGATATTGACAATGGCTTATCAGAATACGGCGACGAGTCATTTGATTATGTGATACTGAACCAGAGCATCCAGCAGGTGAAAAAACCTGATGTCGTCCTGAAGGAGTCTTTGAGGGTTGGAAAAGAAGTTGTTGTTGGATTCCCGAATTTTGCACATTATAGTTCGAGGTTCCAGATATTTTTCAGGGGAAAAACACCAGTGACCTCATCATTGCCATACGAATGGTATGAAACTCCCAACCTGCATTTCCTGAGCATTTCTGATTTCAGGGATTATTGCAGGAAGCAGAATATAAGGATAAGAAGAATGGCTTTTTTTAGCAATGACGGAATGATTGTTATGACGAATATACGCGCTAATCTGTTGGCACAGAACGGTTTGTTCCTGATATCGAAATAAGAACAATCGTTTCTGGCAAATCTTGCCGCAATTATTCTGTTTTTGTAATCATCTCAACAATTATCGCCTATTTCTCTTCCTTCTTATATGTTCCTGCTTATTTGCAGTTGCTTATTTGTCTTAAGCAGGTGAATCAAAAATGAATCAAAGAAGGAATCGTCTTTGCTGTTACCGATAACAGCAATCTAATGAATAGAAATGGAGAGCATAGCGCAGAATTTATAAAAATCCGTGATTTCCTGAAAAGCCAGGAAAGTATATTAAGAAATTCGAGGTGGAATTAATGAACAGAAAATCTATAGTAATTATTCTTATTACAGTTTTAATAGGTGCATTCTTATCAGGGTGCGTCGATAGTACTAAGACCGAAGTAAAGGCCACGCCTATAGCAACAGTCACCACAGCGCCGGGAACTACAGCTCCCGTGGCAGTACCGACTGCAGTAAGCACAAAAGAACCTGTAGGGACAATAACCGTCTCTGGCGCTTTTGCCCTATATCCAATGATGCTTAAATGGGGCGATGAATACACGAAGCTCCATCCAAAGGTGATATTTGATATCAGCGCAGGCGGCGCAGGCAAGGGGATGACTGATGCTCTGGGTGGTCTTGTGGATATTGGCATGGTTTCCAGGAAAATTACAACTCCAGAAGAAGAAAAAGGCGCATACTGGGTGGCTGTGACAAAAGATGCTGTGGTAGCCACGGTAAACAAGAATAATCCCGTTCTTACAACGCTTAAGACAAATGGGTTGACAAGAGAGGTCTTTGAGAAGATCTACATCAACGGATCCATAACAACATGGGGTCAGGCAACAGGAACAGGTGCAACTGATAAGATTAACGCGTACACGCGGGCGGATGCTTGCGGTGCAGGCGAAGCCTGGGCACTTTATCTGGGCAACTTTAAGCAGGAAAAACTCAGAGGAGTTGGCGTGAACGGCGACCCCGGAATTGCCGAAGCAGTGAGGAAAGACAACCTTGGAATAGGTTATAACAACCTGAACTTTGCATACGATGTAATCACCAGGAAGCCTGTAGAGGGCATTGAAATAATACCCATTGACATTAATGGGAATGGCAAGATAGACCCTGAAGAGAACTTCTATGGAACGCTGGACGAACTCACTAATGCTATTGGTTCTGGCAAGTATCCAGAACCACCTGCAAAAGACCTTAATTTTGTCACAAAAGGCAAGCCTACAGGTATTGTGCAGGAGTTCATCACATGGGCCCTTACCGATGGGCAGAAGTACATTCCTGAATCAGGTTATGTCGTTCTTCCTCAGGCTAAGATCAATGATGGGTTAAAGAAAGTAGAATAATTTGCATGACGCAGTATTTATTTACTCTTGACTATGAGTAAGCTGTAAATATTATGAATATAAGAAGGCTCAAGGACAATATTTCAAGCAGGCTGATGCTCGCCGCAACAGTGTTTGCCCGCTTGCTGTTTTTTTTAATGCTCATTGGTCTTTACATCAGGGCAAGTCCCATATTATCAGTTGTTTCTATCACTGATATATTGTTTTCCAGCGATTGGGGGCCATCAGATGGAAAATTCGGATTCCTTCCATTTATCATGGGAACATTATGGGTAACAGGACTTGCGACAATAATTGCAGTGCCCATCAGCCTGCTAAGCTCGATATATCTTTCAGAATATGCAGGTAATAGCCTCAGGAATGCTGTGAAACCGCTGATAGATCTGCTTGCAGGCATCCCGTCCGTGGTGTACGGTCTTTGGGGTGTGCTTGCGGTAGTGCCATTTATTAAGAATACCCTGGCTCCTGCCCTTGGTGTAGAAACCATAGGAGGATACAGTATCCTTGCAGGTGGGATCGTTCTTTCCATTATGGTTTTCCCGATTATAATCTCAGTCACAGGTGAGGTCTTAAGGAGTGTTTCCCAGGACATGAGGGAGGTTTCCCTATCCCTTGGAGCTACAAAATGGCAGACAATAAAACATGTGGTCTTAAGAAAAGCCAGGCCAGGGATATTTGCAGCAATCGTTCTTGGTTTTTCAAGAGCTTTCGGTGAGACCATGGCGGTGCTCATGGTCGTAGGAAATGTGCCAAAAGTACCAACATCAGTTTTTGACCCTGCATATCCACTGCCAGCACTCATTGCAAATACTTTTGGCGAGATGATGTCCATACCATTATATGATTCAGCGATAATGCTTGCAGCCCTGATGCTTCTGATAGTCGTTCTGATATTCAATATTCTTGCACGGATGGTACTTATTAAAATCGAACGGGGTGTAATTTAGATGGAGCTTCGAAGGGTTGAAGAGTCAGTCTTTAAAGTATTAATGATATTATCACTTATAATCGTAGTTGGAAGCCTCCTTGGAGTAATTGTAACAATACTCTGGAAAGGTTTGCCTGCCCTGAATATTGATATGCTCACGAAGACTGCCCAGGGCGGTTACTATCTTGGAAAGGGTGGGGGCATCCTGAATGCCATTATAGGTTCAGCGTATCTTGCAGTCGGCGGAACTGTGCTGGCATTTTTCCTGAGTATAGGAATTGCGTTCTATCTCCAGAAAGAATATTCCGGAGGAACAAGGCTTTCCAGTATGACGCGTCTATCACTTGATATTCTCTGGGGCACTCCATCTATTGTATATGGAGCCTTTGGTTTCATGATATTGATGTATTTCCATATGAGGGCATCCCTGCTTGCAGGAATAATCGTACTTGCATTGCTTGAACTCCCTATAATGACCCGGGCAATGGAAGAGGTCATAAAAACCGTTCCCCAGGAACTTAAAGAAGTATCATACTCACTCGGTGCAACAAGGCTTGAGACCACACTGAGAGTTGTTTCAAAACAGGCACTTCCCGGCCTTCTGACGGGAGTCTTGATAGCTTTCGGGAGAGGTATCGGTGATGCGGCTTCCATACTGTTCACAGCAGGATATACAGACCGGATACCCACTTCTCTTTTTGATGCAACAGCTTCTCTTCCTCTTGCAATATTTTTCCAGCTCGGATCACCCTTGCCGCAGGTCCAGCAGAAAGCATACGCATCGGCAGTAATACTCCTGCTGGTAATTTTAGCTATCAGCATAACCACCAGACTTCTGTCAAGAAAATATACAAAATATATCATAAAATAGGTGCATGAAATGTCAGAAACCCATATTGAAATTGAAAATGTGAATGCATATTACAACGGGAACCATGCATTAAAGAACATATCTGTTAAAATCCCAAAAAAACAGATCACTGCTATTATTGGCCCTTCCGGATGCGGCAAATCCACATTGCTCAAATGCATGAACCGGCTTATTGATCTTACAGATGGAGTTACCTATTCAGGGAAGATCCTGATAGACAACGAAGATATCTTTGATAGGAAAACAGATATTGTGGACGTCAGGAAAAAAATGGGATTGCTTGCCCAGAAACCCATTCCGCTTCCTATGTCGATCTATGAGAATATCGCATTCGGGCCAAAGATCCACGGATTAAAGAAAAAGCCTGGCCTTGATGCTATCGTCGAGAAATACCTGAAACTCGTGGGTCTATGGGAGGAAGTCAAGGATAGATTGAACTCTCCAGCCTCGCAATTATCTTTGGGTCAGCAGCAGAGGTTATGCCTTGCAAGAGGGCTAGCAGTTGAACCTGAAATTATCTTGTGCGATGAGCCCACATCAGCACTTGACCCTGTCTCGTCACAGCATATCGAGCAGCAGCTATTGAAATTGAAGAATGACTATACAATAGTGATAGTCACTCATAACATTCATCAGGCTATGAGGCTAGCTGATTATGTGATCCATTTGTATCTCGGTGAGCTTGTGGAACACGGTGATGCGAAAGAGGTGTTCGAGAACCCGAAGGAAGAGAGAACGCGGGCATATATAAACGGTACTTTCCAGACTGAACCCAAGATCGATAAGGAGCTTAACCTTAAAGGAAATGTGTGCCCATATAATTTCGTGCTTGCTAAACAGGCGTTGCATGAAATTGGAGCAGGAAAGATCCTTAAATTAATAGTAGATGATCCACTCGCTGTTATCGAGGTGCCAAGGGGGATAGAAGCTGACGGCCATGATATAATAAGCGTGAAACAATTGAATAAGAAGGACTGGGAGATCCTGATAAGGAAGAAAGAATAAATTATGGAGCTTAATTTTTTCCTGGTTGTTTTTGCAGTCTGCTTTTTTTTTCAACGTTGAGACTATTGCCTTTTGACGCTGAATATTTGGGGGCCACATATTTATAAACAAGGATCGGTATTATTATAATACCAGCAAATGCCGCGATCAGAAAGGTTGTACCATTATAGATATCTTCACCTTTAGCCATACTGGTGACCTCTGTCGGGATTGTCGGTTTTGGGGTAGGTATCGGAAAAATCTGCTCTCCCTGTGGATCAACCACGAGAAAATTCATGAGATTCATTTCGGGAGTATTTGTCGAAACAATGGCTGTTGCATTAATAATAATGAATGTGCCGGATGTTGTTACATTTTTAGGACCAAGGATTGCTCCATAGATTTTTTCTACTTTACCCTGTGAATTGCTAATAGTTCCGCTGTTGAAAATAGTATTTATTCCACTCTGTTTGAGGAGATTCCCTTCTGTAATACTGTTTATTATAATACTTGATTTATTGAATTCAAGGTCAAGCTGCGCTCCCGTGATAGCTGTACCATTAGGGTCTATAATGACGCTCACATCAAACATTTGTCCCCCTGATATATTGGATGGAGAAACGAGAGTAAATGCATCTGCATTGACATTTAATATGCCGGTAATCAATATAAGAACGGAGATGAATAAACCTAATTTCGTTCTATTCATTACGTTGCCTCATCAAAATGCTGTCCTGCTATGACCAGATCTGCAATATTCACCATGCCATCCATGTTTATATCATATCTTGGATAGGGGGGAGTAACTATCTCATTGAAATGTTGTCCAATAACAGCGATGTCTCCAATATCAACTCTGCCGTTCTCATTTATATCATAACGTGGATAAGCATTATTAATATAAACTTGAATTGTCTTTGAAACAACTTCTGTACCGTCGGATACGGAAATATTTATCTCATGATTTCCTGAACTGCTGTAACTGGTCAACCAGTCATAAACAGGTGATGTGCTTACCTGTATACCATCTATCTTGATCGAATAATAAATGGTGTCATTATCAGCATCAAATGCTATGGCACTGATATAAATAATATCAGTTTCTTTAAATATCGAACCATTCGATGGTATCGCTGTTAATGTGGGGGGCTGGTTAATATTATTTACCGTTATAGTGATATTTTCTGAGCCCATCAGGACTCCATCTGTGACTTCAAAGCGTACATCTGGATATATCCCGGATTGGAAGAATGTGGGTGTCCACATAAACGTTTTTGTCGTCTGATCAAAAGTTGCGCCTGACGGCATGTTCGAAGCTGAATATGAAAGTGTATTTCCATTTCCAGAGGCGGTCAGATTAAACGATAGGAGCTGTCCCTCATTAACTATCCTGTTATCAATAAGTGTAAGGACTGGAGGAGAATTAATATTGATCGTTCCATTTGTGAGATTGTATGCAACAGAAGCACCCAGTTGGTCTGTGATCATAATATTTGAAAGGTCAAATCCAGAGGTTCCAGATCCGATCGCTGTGGCATTGATTATTATGAACGTTCCCTGTGTGGTTACATTGGACGAGCCGATTAAAGCCGCATAAATATTTGCTGCAGTTCCTTGAGTATTATCTATAACACCACTATCGAATATAGTGCTTTGTCCACTCTGTTTGAAAAGGTTTCCTTCTCGTATGTTATTTACTCTGAGAGTGGATCTATTAACTGCTATGTTTAGCTGGGCACCTGCTATGCCCGTTCCTTTTGGATCGATGGACACATTCAAAAAGAAATCCTGGCCAAAAGTGACATTTTTACTGGAAGGCGTAACAACAATTTCTGTGATGTTATTTTCTTTGATCTTATATACTGTTATCGTTATATCATTTGAATCAACTGCCATACCATCTGACACTTCAAAATGCACGTTTTGGAAGATGCCGGATTGATTTGGAGTCCACATAAAAGTTGCTGTTGCCGGATTAAACATGGCTCCAGGCGGGAGGTTTGAAGCTGAGTATGCCAGAGGATCCCCATTGAGGTCAGTTGATGATAGGGTAAAAGTGAGGTTTTGTCCTTCAAATATGTTTTTATTTCCTATATTGTACATGACAGGTGCAGAATTGATATTTATGCTTCCATCTGTCACAATAAAAGGAACTGCCATCCCATCGAGGTCGCTTATGAGCACATTTGAAAGTTTTATGTCACCTACCCCTGATTGACCGATTGGTGTAAAATTGAATCTGAGAAAGGTTCCTGATCTGGATATATTATACTGACCAAGAATTACTATGAACATATTTTTGGCTATGCCTTCAGAATTATTGATCGTTCCATTATAGAAGTAAGTGGATGCACCATCTTGTGTGAAAAGATTTCCTTCAATGATATTGTTCAGAGTGAGAAGTGATTTATTGAATAAAATATCTAATTGAGCACCTGAGATTGCAGTCCCGAGCGGATCGATCGAAATATCCAGGTAAAAACTCTGTCCCTGTTCTACAGTTTTGTTCGCAGGGGAAACGAAAACACTCGCTGCCTGTGCCTGTGGCAGAAAAAAAATTAAAACGATAAGGAATATAAATAATGTCCTGGGAATTACTTTTAAGATTACATTTTTTCGTGAATTCATAGTATCAGATGTTTGTGAACATCTCTATGAACAGTATGACCATGCAATATCCTGATCTTTAAGGGATGATACTCCTGCAAAATGGTTCAAGCATGTGTTATTTAAGTTCCATGTAAAATATCCAATGTTTCTGTGCATATCGTGTACATTGTCTCTGGTGCTGATCCTGTGGCATGAAATTAAATTCCTGACCCATCAACAAAAAAGCAGATATATTGAAATGCAAGTGATTTCCATCAACTTGTCCACGTCTTTTATAATGCTGGATATTCTTTCCATTTATTCCAACCCCCATTAAAATATGAAATAAAGCACTTATTGGATTATGTCTTTGGTTTTTAGGTCAGTTCCTGCTCATTCATAAAAAAATGACACTTTAGAGTAATCTATAAGTCCTTAAATTCTATTGAGTACCCCTATGTACCATCTTGAGTGCATCGAATGCCACAAAAAGTATCCTGAAACAGAAGTTATATACACATGTACCTGCGGTGGTCTTCTTGACGTTGTTTATGATTATTCTAAGATCAATCTCACCAAAAAGGATCTGAAGGGTCCGCTTTCTGTCTGGAAATACCGCGCCCTGCTTCCGATAAGCAGGGAGCCAGTATCTCTTCATGAAGGAGGTACGCCGCTTTACCGCGTTGACAGGATAGCAAAAAGCGTGGGTCTTAAGGATCTTTATGTCAAGCATGAGGGCATGAACCCCACCGGTTCCTTCAAAGACAGGGGAATGACCGTTGGCGTGACAAAGGCTCTTGAACTTGGCATGAAAACTGTAGCTTGCGCATCCACAGGAAATACATCTGCATCATTAGCAGTGTATGGAGCAAGAGCAGGCGTTCCCGCTGTAGTGCTCCTTCCATCAGGCAAAGTGGCGCTGGGGAAACTTGCCCAGGCGCTTATGCACGGCGCAAAGGTATTGAGCATCAGGGGCAATTTCGATGATGCACTTAAACTTGTGCGTGATCTTTGCGACCGGGAAGGATTTTACCTCCTGAACTCAGTGAACCCTTACCGTCTTGAAGGACAGAAAACTATTGCTTTTGAAATTGCCGACCAGCTGGGGTGGCAGGCGCCGGACAGGCTCGTGCTTCCCGTTGGGAATGCAGGAAATATCACCGCCATTTATAAAGGATTCAAGGAGCTGAAGAATCTTGGTCTTATTGATAGCGTTCCCAGAATGACAGGGATCCAGGCAGAAGGTGCAAGCCCCATTGTGGCTGCAATAAAGAATAATGCTGCGGCAATAACGCCCGAAAGTCATCCAGAAACAGTTGCAACCGCAATCAGGATTGGCAATCCCGTAAATTCTATAAAAGCCCTGATAGCGATCCGGGAATCGGGGGGAACGGCTGAAACGGTGACCGATGATGAAATAATCCGTGCCCAGCAGGAACTTGCGTATCTTGAAGGAATCGGTGTAGAACCTGCCAGCGCGTCCTCAATTGCGGGATTGCGAAAACTTGTGAGGCTTGGTGTTATCGCAAATGATGAAAAAGTCGTATGTGTCACCACAGGGCATTTGCTCAAAGATTCGGAGCATGTGCTTTCCGTATGCCCCAAACCCATAGAGATCGATGCGACCATTGAAGCTGTGAGGGCTGCGGTTTTTTCAAAACAGTAATTGGAAATATAATTTTGTTACGTTCCTGCCTGAAGGACTTCCTTCAATGCTTCTTCATATATATGCAGATCATATGAACTATGAAGGATGAATCTCACTTCGCCAATGCCAATATTTTCCCTCAGGAACCCAATAACAGATCGAATTGCGGTCCTGCTTGCTTTTTCAACCGGGTATCCATAAGCACCTGTGCTGATGGAAGGAAAAGATATAGTCTTGATCCCGTTATCAAGTGCGACTTTGAGACTGTTCGTATAAGCTTGCGCAAGCACTTGTTGCTCTTTATTATTTCCGCCATGCCATATAGGTCCTACCGTATGTATCACCCTTTTTGCCTTTAGATATCCACCGGTCGTGATAACAGCCTGTCCTGCTGGTAACCCGGCAGGATAGTATCTCTCCCTTATCACTTTGCATTCTCCCAAAATATCTGCCCCGCCTTTCCTGTGTATGGCGCCGTCCACTCCTCCCCCACCCATCAAGCCTGGATTTGCTGCATTGACAATAGCATCGGTTCCCTGTTCGGTGATATCTCCGTTAATAAGGACAAATTTAGCGGCTGAGATAGTTGTTTCCATACCACTCTGGAAAGAAAATATTAAGATAAATATTCACCTGACCTAGATTGTGTACTTTATTATATAATTTGACCGATGCGCTTATATACTACGTATCTGAATATATAACTCTTTCGCTGAGGTAGAAATTGAAAAGATTGGGAACTGTTCTTCATGCTATCGACAATATACTGATAGTGCGCGCCGACAAAACACTGGATCTGGGTACTTTGAACCCGAATTCTATGATAGTAACAAAGACATTGCGCAAGCTCGGTAAAGTGAAAGAACTTTTTGGTCCCGAAAAAAATCCCTACATATCAGTCAGGTTATTCAAAGACATAAAAGAACCCGAATTAACTAAACTAAAAAACGAACGGGTCTATTTGGCATAAAGGAAAGGTGTATAATGGTAGAAATTGAAAAAGTAAAGGAAATCGAGAAGACCGAACGTGAGAAAATCCGAGACGGCATCAAACAGAAAAAAGAGAAGGAAAAAGTCGGTCAGTTCGAAAAAGCCACCGTGGAATGCCCTGAGTGCAAGAGCCACGCCCTTGTTCATGATTACGAGAGGGCTGAACTTGTATGTAATGAATGTGGACTTGTAGTGGATGCTGAATTTATTGACCAGGGTCCGGAATGGAGGGCTTTTGACCATGACCAGAGAATGAAACGCTCTCGTGTAGGCGCCCCCATGACCTATACTATTCATGATAAAGGATTATCCACAATGATCGACTGGAGGAACCGTGACTCATACGGGAAATCCATATCCAGCAAGAGCAGGGCGCAGTTATACAGGCTCAGGAAATGGCAGCGCCGCATACGGGTAAGTAATGCGACCGAGAGAAACCTTGCCTTTGCGCTTTCAGAACTTGACAGGATGGCATCAGCTCTTGGATTATCACAGAACGTGAGAGAAACAGCAGCTGTCGTATATCGAAAAGCCGTTGATAAGAACCTCATCCGGGGAAGAAGCATAGAAGGCGTTGCAGCAGCCGCTTTATATTCAGCGTGCAGGCAGTGCAATGTCCCCAGGACACTTGATGAAATAGGTGAAGTTTCAAGGGTAAGCAGGAAAGAGATCGGAAGGACATACAGGTTCATCTCAAGAGAACTGGGTCTTAAACTTGTCCCGACATCGCCAATTGATTATGTGCCGCGTTTCTGCTCAGGATTAACCCTGCGCGGGGAAGTCCAATCAAAGGCGGTCGAGATACTCAAGCAGGCATCAGAGAAAGAACTTACAAGCGGAAGAGGTCCTACAGGAGTTGCAGCGGCTGCGATCTATATCTCCTCGATCCTTTGCGGTGACAGGAGAACTCAGCGCGAAGTGGCTGAAGTTGCAGGTATCACTGAAGTGACTATACGGAACCGGTACAAGGAACTGGCGGAGGAACTGGATATTGAAATTATCCTTTGAGCAAATCCACAAATTTGAATAATTTAAAAAAAAAATTGCATGATGAACGCATATTTGTTGCATCAGATCTGCGTTCATTCGCAGTGAATATTTTTTATGAAATTTGATGAGTGGGAACCGATATACAAACTTATCCTTGAGGATATGCATTGGGATAGGATATACGATGAAGCAGCGGCGCGCACCCTATCCAAATTGCTTGAAACAAAAGCCAGGAAAAAAATCCCTGATCTCATTGATATCGAGTTCCTGCGTAAAGCCATTCATGGGAAGGATATTCTCGTATGCGGTAAAGCGCCATGCCTTAAAGATGATATAAAAAAGATTGATTTTAAAAATTATGTGGTGATTGCGGCTGATGGCGCAACGAGCGTTTTGATAAACAACGGGATAATCCCGAATGTTATTGTTACCGACCTTGATGGCAATATGGATGATGAAGCTAGAGCCAACAGCCTTGGCGCCATAATGGTCGTGCATGCGCATGGAGATAACATGGACGCATTGGGTGAGGAAATACCGCGGCTTAAGAAGGTGATTGGGACGACACAATCAGTTCCCTTTTCAAATATCTATAATTTCGGGGGATTCTCTGATGGCGACAGGAGTGTATTCCTGGCAAAAGAAATGGGCGCAAAATCCATAACTTTAATAGGTTTTGATTTTAAGGATGAAAATGTTACTCCAGTCAAAAAGAAAAAACTATTATGGGCGGAAAAACTGATCAATATGATATTGGGTGAAGATGAATTTGATATGATCAGATATTATAACGGTTAAATAGTTCTTTCCTTACAGGACAAAGACAGACATATGAATAGCCAAAAGAAATCCTGTATGAACAAGGTTCACTGCTCATGCATTTCACGAAATGGATCTTATCTTCAACATTAAGTTCAACCTTACAAATATCATCCCTTTTTCCTGATAAGCAAGAATGGTTTTTTCTGCATTTACCAGCCTTTTCTTTAATATCTTCAGTGATCCTTATCTGCGTTGATCCGTCCATTTTTTAAAACCAGAATGGTATCTATACAAATTCCAATATTTAACCTGATTGGCTGGAAGTTTGCCATGAAACAAGCTGATAGGTTCAAATGAAAGTCCCTACAAAAGAGCTGTGGTGTATCTCATGAGACTCCGAGGACTACCAGAAGGTTGCATTGCCATTGATTTATCCCAGCCGCAGCACAGCTGCGGGGTATAGTGATCAAGATGAAAGTACCATAGTAATCAGAAAAGGGAGATTATTCCCTGTGAGGTTATAGAATAATGAGCATTAAAGCCAAACAACAATCTTTATAGGAGGAGATGTTGTATGTAACTAAGTATAATGATAATAATAATGACTTTTAATTGACCTGGACTCTTATGCGCGATAAACACCCTATTCATACCACAATCAGCACCGATGCGTTAAGAGTACTTGAACGTTATGAAAAAGAGCTTGGCGCCAAGAATACTGTTCTTGAACGTGCCCTTCTTGGTATGGATAAACTTCGTTTCAAAGAAAAAATTGACACTCAAACCGTAAACCGGATAATAAAAAGGAATAAAGTTGGCATTCCTGGAGTGGATGAACTTATGGAAGGGGGTATTCCAGAGGGGTTTGTTGTCGTGGTGACAGGTCCACCCGGAACTGGAAAAACTACTTTTTCATTGCAATATTTAATTGAAGGTCTAAAAAATAACGAAAAATGTATTTATTTCTCATTTGAAGAAAAAGTGGAGCACCTCATAAAACAGTCCATGCGTTTCGGATGGGATATTGGTAAATATATTGACAGTGGCTATCTTGAGATCTTCGGATTTACCATGCTCTCAACCGAGGAGATAATTGAGATATTCGATGTTTTCAAGCCAAAAAGGATCATCATTGATTCACTCAATACATGTTTCGAGATACATGATTTCAGAAGATCTCCACAATGGAGAAATATCTTAAAAGAGATCCGGGGAAAGAAAATGACATGTATTGCCATAACAGAAAAAAAGCATGGTCTTGATGTAAAAGAATATGATGAATTTGATTTCATGGGTGATGGCGTAATTTTCTTTGATAAAAAACTCATACATGATCTTGACCCATATCCAACATATTACCTTCAAATCCAGAAAATGCGAACCACCAAGATAAATGAAATGCCTCATCCTTTTATATTTACTGAAAGGGGTCTTGAATTAATAGGAAATAGAGGTCTGGAAAGAAGATTCACTCAACCTTCATCCATTAAACCATTCGCGCCTGTGAAAGATGAAGAGATTTCTTCTCCGGGATCCGACAAAAAAAGATAAAATAATATATTAAGATGCGAGGGATGGGATTTGAACCCACGAATTCCTTCGAAATTAGCCCCTAAAGCTAACGTAATTTATGGCGTAAGCTTTATTAGAATAAAGGCTGATTTATGATTGAGCTTTATGTACAATCCAACGAAACTTATATCCGAACTCGGAAATAATGCCAATGCCCTGATAGAGTTTAAGCGTGCACTCGAATTGCAGCAACTCGGAAAGAAAACAATCGAACTCCATCTTTTTAAGGCATATCAGATTCTCAAGCATTATGGCAAACCTGCGGCTGAAATAACCAGGACAGAAATCCAGGACTACATTATCGAGAGGAGAGCGACAAAAGCTCAATGGACGATAAATGGCGATATTATATCGCTCAGAAAATTCTTTGGCTGGTTGAAGCCAGGAAATGATTTGTTCGATGGTATAAAGGTAAAAAAGCCTAAGAACTATTTGCCTGTGGAACAACTTCTCACCCCCGATGATGTCAAGAAAATGATCACAGTATGTAAGAGCCAGCGCGACAGAGCCATTATCATGATCTTATGGGATTCAGCCTGCCGATTGAACGAGGTGCTGAGCCGGAATATCAATCACTACCAGCCAGATGAGCATGGCGCCACTATGATCGTCAATGGAAAGACGGGGATGAGGAAGGTCAGATTGATCGATTCGCTGCCCGATATCAGGCTTTGGCTCAACCAGCACCCTCTGAAAAACAAGCCAGATGCCCCTCTGTTCGTCACAGAACGCAGGTATGATCACAAAGAAGGCAAAGTTCAGGAGGAGCGCAGAGTTGACGAGAGAACAGTACAAAACATGCTTAAAACCGTGAGCAAACTGGCAGGAATTAACAAAAATGTTTATCCCCATGCGCTCAGGCACGGCAAGCTAACAATGCTCGTCCGGCAGGGTTTCATGGAAATGGAGCTTCGAGAAATTGCTGGATGGGGGAGAGAGAGCAACATGCCTGCTACATATGTCCATCTCGCTGGTGCAGGTGTTGACAAAAAGATACTTATCAAGAACGGTCTAATCACTGATGATGAGGAACTTATATTTAAAACCCTTAAGCCCGGTAAATGTCCACGATGCTCTACCGATAACTCCGTTGATGCTAAGTATTGCAGCATCTGTGGATTGATTCTCGATCAAAATGTAGCCAAGGATATTGATGAGAAAACCAAATCCATCCCTGGGTTACTTGCGGCACTACAGAATGACCCGGAATTCCTGAAGCTCCTTACGAAGCACTTATGATCCTGTGTTATATATTACTATGATATTACAATAGTATGATTAATCTTATATAGCAATCGTGCTTATTATCTCTTCAATGCATGAAGCAAAGATAATAGTTGAAAAATTCGCGTCAGAGGGATGTAGATGATATCCCTTACTCCTGACCAAGCTGCCAAGGCTAAAGAACTCATTGCTACAGATGATTCACTATTGCCGCTTTTTCCACCTGTGGAGAGAGCTGTTATCCTCGCGATGAAGGATTATTTTCGGGGTAGAGCTTTGTGAGCGATTTCATACTTAATACTACTAATTACGATTGTCATTGAAGAAAGGAAAAAAATATTATGGTGAATGGTCATTGACCAATTTCAATTATGCGAAATCTGGCTAAGTATTACGATTGTAAATTAAAAAATAGAAAAAAGAGGTTTTTATTCATCCCAGCAGTTCACCCGCCGGGTTACTTCGCACCAAAAACTCATGGCACGCAAGTTCGATGAAGTCATCCCGCTACTTGAACTGTCTGGCGTCTTCGACCAGATAATCGATTCGTGCAATAAGTTTTTTTTCCATTTCCACAACGAGATTTTTATCGTTACTATTGGTTCCTTTTTTGTTCAAGTTTATCTCTCCTTCCGTATCATTCGTTTTTATAGTTACCCAACTACCCCTACCACTACAAGGCATATTAATCATTGGATAGCGGTGTGAAAGTGATCAACATTTTAGGGTATATTTAGCATTCGGGATACCCAATTATATATTAAATAGGACTGCAGATGCTTGGGATGACAACTGTGTTTATAGGCACTTCAACGTAGTGAATGAGCCTGGAGAAAAAGTGAGTGATATGATTATATTTGAAAAGAACGAGACGAAAAAAATGTTCCTCAGTAAGGCATAATACGATGGGACTTGATCCCACCACTGCCTGCACTTTACTTTGATTTAGTATTCTTCTCAGCAGCCGTCGGCTTATCTGATGCTTGGTCCGGAAAGTGCCTGATCAGGAACTCATGGCATGCCAGACTAACAATGTCACTTACGGACGCGAAATCATCTTTTTCATCGACAAGTGCTTCAAGCTTTCTTTTCAGCCACGGACTCACGGTGGCACAGATGGTGGCTTTATTGCGTAACTGCTTCCCCTCAACGGCAGTGGGATTCTCTTCTGTTGTCTGTTTCTTCATATTAACTACCTATTGTATTACAGGTGCAGGTAAATATATAAAGACTTCCCTCAAGCGGACATTATATAGCTTAAGCATTACCAGAGTAATATTTATTAACCATTAAAACAGTACTGAAGTATTACTATGGTATTATCAAGAGGATTGTGGTAAAGAAAGGAGGACGGAGGAAAAAGCCACCTGTCGGCAGTATACCAACATACATACGTTTTACGGAGAGTATGCTGAAAGATATAGACAACGCGGCAAAAAAGTGGGGATACTTAAACGCAAGTGAGTTTGTAAGGGAAGCAGTAAGGCTTTTCATGAGGGGTCCAGAGGGTATGGTCTTGCCTGGTAAAGATCAGGAATTTATCCATGACGGCAAACCCACATACATTCGCTTCACGGAAACACAGTTGGATTTGATGGATTCCGCAGTAGAAGAGAGAAAGTTTCACAGCAGAAGTGAGTTTGCGAGGGACGCAGTTGAAAGACTTCTGAGCGCTGTATATCCAGAAACAAAGTCCAGGTAACTCTATGGCCACCAATAAAGCAGGACTTATCAGATTATCCTCAACAGAATGGGAGATTGTTGATCTCTTCGGTGGCCTGGGCAAGATTGTTCGCGATTATCTTGTGGAACATGCAGACGAGAAGGCAACACTTACCAGCGCCAGATCGGCACGGGAGGCACAAAGGAAGGATGTAGAAGATCAGCTAACACATTCGAAAAAAGAGATACAGATACTGGGGGATAGGATAAGAACATTAGAGGAACAAAAAATAAAACTCGATATTGACATCGTTGGACTCGATGAACGTATCAAGACTCTAATATTGAAGGAGCGAGGGAAGTCTGATGTGAGCGGTCAGGAGAACAAAGATAAAGGACTGCTTTTGCATGAAAAGACCCGCAAAGCACACAGAATCAAGACCCCAGGCGAATGGGAAAGAGAAAGCAAGTTAGCATTGGTGATGCAACATGCAGCAACAGGTAAGTTATCTGCCGCAGATGAGATTCGTATTGTTCGAAGATGAAGATAGAACCAGATGATGTACTGGAGTGGTTATACGGACTAAAACCTGAACGAATATCGCTTGAACATCTGGGTAAGGCTCGGTATCATGACTTCCCAAATCTTCCCAACCTCCAGGTTCTAAAAGCGCAGGACAAGATCAAAGAACCTTTCTATGCACTGCTAATGATGTGGCTGAACCTTCCGACGCCGAAAGATGTGGACTTGTGGATAATGCAGGAATTCAAGGTGCCGGATAATTCGACGGTAATACCCAGTGTGGTGGACGCGGTGAGTTAACCATGGAGTCTTGTAAAGAGGTCTGGGATGAGTTCTTTAAGAGATACTACTGGGAGCAAATACTTGGGCTGGCAAATCAGTATCCCGACACTAAGAGCCTGTGGATTGAGTTTGGCAACCTTGAAAGATTTGATATGGAGTTGGCGCGGGAACTTCTGGATTTCCCTGATGGGGTCATAAGACATGCTACAGAATCCTTAAGAGGACTTGACCTTCCTGCAGATACGGAGATTACAGAGGCTCATGTACGCATCGAACACCTGCCGGAACTAACACCGATCAGGGATATTCGCAGTACGAACATTAATAAACTGATCGCTGTGACCGGTTTAGTCAGAAAAGCAACTGAGGTCAGACCAAAGGTTACTAATGCAGCATTCAAGTGTGCAAGATGCGGCGATATCACCTATCTGAAGCAGGAGGAGCATGTTTTTGATGAACCGTTTGAATGCGGTAATGATGCATGCGGCAGAAAGGGACCATTTAAGTTGGTGCCGGGTGAGTCGGACTTTATAGACTTCCAGAAAATACGGATCCAGGATTCGCCAGATGAGGTTCGCCCGGGTGAACAACCTCAAACACTCGACGCTTCTGTAGTCGAGGATATCACAGGACAGGTTTCTCCAGGGGACCGCGTGGTCATTGTGGGGGCATCCTGCGTTCATATCAAAGAGTAACTCAGCAGGGAAAGAGCACTGCCTTTGACTTGATATTGGAAACCGTTTCGATTGAGGCTGAGGAGAAAGGTTTTGAAGAGATTGAGGTAACAAAAGAAGACGAGCAAAAAATAAAGGAACTAAGCACAGATCCGGAAATATACACGAAACTAATCGGATCAGTGGCTCCTTCAATATACGGGTATAGCGAAGTAAAGGAAGCGATGACGCTGCAATTGTTCGGGGGGCTGCCAGTGGCAAATCCTGATGGCTTGAAGATCTGCGGAGATATTCATGTGTTGCTGGTAGGCGACCCTGGTGTGGCAAAGTCGCAATGCCTGCGTTATTCAAGGAGACTATCGCCGCTCGGTGTTTTCACACGCGGTAAAGGTTCATCCGCAGCAGGACTGACCGCAACTGCTGTAAAAGATAATGAATTCGGGGGAGGTAGATGGACACTTGAAGCAGGTGCACTCGTGCTTGCGGATATGGGACTTGCCTGTGTGGACGAACTGGATAAGATGGAAGTAGGGGACAGGAGTGCAATGCACGAAGCCATGGAGCAGCAGACGGTCACGATAAACAAGGCCGGAATACACACTACCCTGAAAGCGAGATGCTCTGTTTTGGGTGCTGCGAATCCAAAATATGGCAGGTTTGATAAGTACGAACCGATCGGAAAACAGATAAATTTGCCACCGACATTATTGTCGAGGTTTGATCTGATATTCATCATCCGGGATGAGCCAAATACAGCACAGGACACAGCGGTATCCGCCCACATATTTAATACACACATTGCGGGTGAGCTTACACTTCGAAGGAAGAATGTGAAGAATTCGGGTATAACCGAAGAACAGGTTGCAGAAGCGATTAGTACAATCAAACCTGTATTCGCTGTTGAGTTCCTGAGAAAGTACATAGCATATGCAAGAAGGACTTCGTATCCACTTATTCAGCCTGATGCCAGGAAAATACTAAATGACTTTTACCTGAGCCTGCGAAAACTTGGCGAAGATCCCGACACCCCGCTTCCTGTAACTGCACGTCAACTTGAAGCTCTGATCCGCTGCGCAGAGGCAAGCGCCAGAACAAGATTGAGCAGTGAGGCAACTATAGAGGACGCAAGACGGGTGATCAGGATAGTTACAGTGAGCCTCAACCAGGTAATCAGGGATCCGGAAACAGGGAATCTGGATTCAGATATCATTAATACCGGGATGGGTAAAAGCCAGCGCGACCGTTTAAGGATAATTCTGGAAGCAGTGAGGTCTCTGCAGGGTGGGAATGGGAATAGTGTTCCAGAAGATCTGCTCACACAAACCTTAGAAAAGGAAGGACTCAAGAAGGAATATATTTTGGATGCAATAGCGAAACTCAAAACCGCAGGCGACCTTATCGAAGTGAGCAATAATCGTTTTCGGGTGGTGTAGCCCGGAAAATTGTAAACATTTTGATATGCGATCATATTCACAAACGAGGAAATAATGAAAACTGAAGAAGATAAAGAAAATGAAGAAGCAACCGAACGACCGGGCGAGAATGAAGACACATCACAGTATATGAAAGAAATGCAGGATTTCAAAGAGGAACAACATGCTCCAAAGAAAAAACCATGGGAACTTTCGGATGGCATGCAAACACACCCACTGTTATGGTTTATCTGGAATGAGGTGCCAGGAAATAATGACGCCCCGTTTTTAGGACGTCTCACTAATCTTCTTGGAGCGTCCTGGATAATGGAAGCCGATATTGAGAAGTCGTCGGATATGTTGTTGATGATCGTGACAAGGGACGATAAAATGATTCAACTCGAACTTCGCCCTGAACTGAGCGGTGTGATCATCACAGATAAGGAGGGAGATGTCTTACGCGAAGTGACCGCAAGAGAGTCGAAAGGGAAGACATACTGTTTCTCAACATTGATCTGCAACAGGAAGTTAGCTAATGGTCCCCTGTGCTTCAATGCCGCGATGCCGGATAAGACAAAGTGTATCAAACATTATTCACCTAATGAAGGAAGGAAGCCAGGACTCACAACATTGACCGTGACAAGTGTGACTACAGGCGCAGGTTGTCTTCCTTCGGATGCAATGTATTTCTGGAGCCAGAATAAACCGGAGATAGCACAGTTTGTCAAGGATCTCGCGGAATCGTTCAGGATAAAACTGGGGTGGGATGAGTCGAACAATTTAATGAATGAACTTCGCTACATCGCAGTCCAGATAGTATCCAGGGATCTTATGACTAACAAAGTGATATCAGCAGATTTCAAGAGCTCAGTACACGACCCGGAAACAGGCCAGATTGTAGCGTTCAAGGCACACTATCTGTTGAATTGCCTTACTATTTTTGATGCGAGGATCCAGCAGAAACTCAAGGACTTCGGATTACTGGTACCGCCATCAAGGACAGAAGATACACAATCGATTCCTGGTGAACTATCACTTTTGTGGACTCCATTGAAGAGAGTAAATTCGATAGACGTCACGGCAAGAATTGTCAAACGTGATAATTCACAGAGTTCGCAAGTTGATGAAGAGACAGAGGAAGAGAATTAAACTCATCATTCAAAGATGTCAAATTTTCGCTATCTATTGACTGCATTCCTGTTAGCCTAACAAAAGATTAGTCCTAATGTACTTGTTTTGAGGATACGTCTATATATTTCCCCATATTCAAAAATGAAAACAATGAAGCTTGAACAGAAGTCATTTCTTCGACAATTACATCAGATTTATTCGAAGATTTATCCAATACCAATG
>Ga0209226_10000318_pt1 | contig 29064 bp, 20 predicted proteins | sample BarGraNGADG00212_2_FD_184497 | JGI IMG/M metagenome (GOLD analysis project Ga0209226, IMG submission 184497) | Arctic peat soil microbial communities from Barrow, Alaska, USA - Barrow Graham LP Ref core NGADG0011-212 (SPAdes) (version 2) | ecosystem: Environmental > Terrestrial > Soil >...
CAGGGAAAGAGGATAAATATCTGCTCCTTGCGGATTGAGCGATAAGATTTAAAGTTGTCCCCATTCCCTAAATCCTTTTTTAAGCCATTAAACTTGTAACAAAAACGTAACAGGTATTAATTATTTATAAGGTTAAGTGTATGTAATTTTGTGCTCATGAATTTGAACATAGAATCTTATTTGACAGGATATTGGGCAAATAAGGAGTTAACAAATAACATCACTTAATCAGGGATGACATTTTTATACATTGTAATCGGACTCGCTATAATATTTGATTTTATTAACGGGTTTCATGACTCCGCAAATTCAATCGCAACAGTAGTATCCACTAAAGTATTATCACCTTTTAATGCTGTATTACTAGCGGCAGTTTTTAACTTCATAGCATTCATGGTATTTCCAATGAAGGTTGCGACTACCATACAGAAGAATGTTATTGATCCTGCGGCTGTCAACCTTTTTGTAATAGCAGCTTCTCTTGTTGCTGCAATAATCTGGAATCTTATTACATGGTGGTGGGGCTTACCTTCGAGTTCTTCACACACTCTTGTTGGAGGAATGGTAGGTGCTGCCATTGTCAGCGCAGGCCCCGGTGCTATAATTGGCGGAGGTGTCCTTAAGATAGCAATATTTATTGTTGTGGCTCCACTTCTGGGGATGGTCATGTCATATATAATTTCAATTGTTGTCATAAACATTGTTAAAAAGCAATCCCCTTTTATTGTTGATAAACATTTCCGAAAGCTTCAGCTGATATCTGCAGCTGCATTCAGTCTTGGACATGGCGGAAATGATGCCCAGAAGTCAATGGGAATAATTTGGGCAGCCCTGATATCGATGGGGTTAGCTTCCCCGGCAAGTACCAGACCTGCTCTCTGGATAATATTATCGTGTCAATCTGCAATTGCTCTTGGAACACTCTTTGGCGGATGGAGGATTGTAAAGACTATGGGCCAGAGAATTACTAAGCTGAAGCCTTTTGAAGGATTCTGTGCAGAAACTGCAGGCGCTTTAACACTCTTTGGTGCGACTCATTTTGGAATACCTGTTAGCACAACACACACAATAACAGGTGCCATAATGGGTGTTGGCGCAATAAAAGGTGCCTCTGCAGTAAAATGGGGTGTCACTCGGAAAATTTTCTGGGCCTGGATACTTACAATTCCAATTTCTGCCATGATTGGTGCTGGAGTATATACTATTCTCAAGGCCATTCTTTAGATAATTGTCTTTCAGACTTAATTTTTTCTCAGTCGAGACAACTGCTTGGCAGATTAGAACCCTTCCGGCTAAACCATCATACAGAATTTATTTGTAATAATATTGAAACAATCACTTAATCCTATTGAGATTCCATTGTAATTATCCTTATCGACTTTTGTAGCATGAAAAACTACTATTCAAATTAAAACCTAAAACATGAAAAAGACCTTTACAATGTTGTTTCTCTCCGTCATCGGATTATGCGGATTCTCACAAACTGCTGTTATAGATTCATTGAAGGAAGTTATCTCCAATCATGAGGGTAAACTTAATGCTCTGGATGAAAGGGTTCTGGTAAATGAAGCCGACCTTGGTAAGCTGAACAAGATCAAAATCTCAGGATACGTCCAGTCACAATGGGATTATTATGGCAAGGATCTGGTCAAGACAAACGATCCTACCAATACCTTTTATATCAGAAGAGCCAGGCTGAAATTCACATACGAGCCTGCAGATGGAGTCAAGTTAGTCCTTCAGCCTGACTTCAGCACAGGGAACTTTGCATTGAAGGATGCATATGCAGTAGTTAATGTTCCGTTTCTTAAAAACTGGACATTATGGGCAGGACAGTTTAACAGACCCGATTATGAGGTCGAATATTCCTCCGGTCAGAGAGAAGTCCTTGAGCGTTCAAGACTCATCAGGACTATATATCCGGGAGAAAGAGAAATCGGCGCAAAGCTTGAATATGCAGGGACAACAATTCCTCTTAAATTCCAGCTGGCAGTTCTGAATGGCAATTTTACAGGAGCCACAGCAAAGGATGCCGACAGCAAAAAAGACATTATGGCAAGGCTTGTTTACTCGGTTAAGATGCCGTCAACCGGAATTGGCGTCGATTTTGGCATAAACGGATATTTTGGCGGCAACAGGGCAAAGACAAACCAGTACGTTCTTGAATCAACCGGTGTGCTTGACAGTCTGACAATCGGAGACTATCTTAAAAAACAGTGGTATGGTGCGGAAATACAAATATTTGCTGATGTTCTTGGCGGACTTGCCCTTAAGGGAGAGTATATAACAGGAACCAATTCCACTCCCAGTACAATTGCTTCTTCTGCAACAATGGCTGCAAAAAAAGCTGATCCAAATAAAGTCAATAATTTCTCAGGATACTATGTATACCTGATCAAGAACGTGGGCCAGAAGAATCAGTTTGTTGCAAAATATGATTTTTATGATCCGAATACAAAACTCTCCGGAGATGCGGCCGGTTCAAGCGTATATTACAAAACACTTACTCTTGCATGGCAGTGTTATGTGAATGATAATATAAGAATATCGCTTAACTATGAGATGCCTCAGAACGAAAAAAGCGCTTCAGTAAAAAATATAGCCGGAACTGGTAATACACAGCTGCAGGATAACACACTCGGGATCAGAATCCAGGCTAAATTCTAATTCAAATAAGAAAATAAACTAACATAAATAATTACAAAAATGAAAAGTATTAACAACACTGCTGCAATCCTGATGATATTAACACTATTCTCAGGTTCGGCATTCGCACAGTCCAAGGTTACTGTAAAGGGATCTGATACTATGGTAATCCTTGCTCAGAAATGGGCGGAACTATATATGAAAAATAATAAAACATCTGTTATACAGGTTACAGGTGGCGGATCGGGAGTTGGAATCACTGCTCTCATCAACGGTACAACTGATATAGCAGATGCAAGCCGTCCGATGAAACAGACTGAAATTGAAAAGCTTAAAGCTCGTTACAACACCCTGGGAGTCGAAATTGCCTGCGCTAAAGACGGAGTTACAATCTTCCTGAATGAGGCTAATAAAGTTAATGAGCTTACGCTTAAGCAGCTCAGCGATATCTACACCGGAAAGATCAGGAACTGGAAGGAACTTGGCGGGAATGATGCTGAGATCAGGCTCTACGGCCGCGAAAACAGTTCAGGGACTTACGTCTATTTCCATGATGAGGTTGTAAAAGATGATTATGCATCAACTGTCCAGAGTCTGCCGGGCACTGCTGCAGTGGTAAATGCAGTGAAAAAGGATGTGAATGGAATCGGTTACGGAGGAGCTGCCTATGCGATTGGTGTCAAGCTTGCAATGGTAAAAAAGGACGCAGCTGCAAAGGGGTATGTTCCGTCTCCCGAAGCAATTGCAAAAAATGAATACCCCATTACACGATACCTTTATATGTACCTCAGGAACAGACCGTCAGGCGAGATTAAAAAGTACGTCGACTGGATCCTCGGACCTGAAGGGCAGAGTATAGTTACAGAAGTAGGTTACTTCCCGGTCAGGTAATAGTTTGGTTTAGGTTGGTTAGTGATGGCCTGTCAGATTTTATCTGACAGGTCTGGTATTTTAAACAACAATAATTTATTGTGATTCACAGAGTATTGAAGCAGAAAAGAGCAGCTGGTTCCAATGAACCGGAAAAGATCTCCTTTGCCGGAAAGAAATTCAGGTTTTCCGACTGGTTTGCCGAAAGGTTAATTAAGGTGGTGGCTTTCATGTCGATTGCCATTGTCGCCCTGATTTTCATTTTTGTTTTTCGTGAAGCTTTTCCTGTTTTCAGGATGGACGCAGTCAGAACCGTCGAGTCTGCAAACCTTGTTCCGGAAAGATACGGGGAAGAAGCTGTGAATCCGGGAAATAGTATTGCATCTTCAACAGAAATTCCGGCTTCCAGGTCAGACATCAAGGTCAGCAAACCCTCCTCAACCTTGCTTTCCACCGATTGGATGCCGGTATCTGATAACCCGCGATACGGACTTATTCCTTTATTCTTTGGGACTTTGAAAGTCACTATAATCGCCTTGCTGTTTGCTGCTCCTATTGCAATACTTGCAGCCATATATACTTCGATGTTTGCGAAACCCAGGATCAGGGAAATTATCAAACCCGCGATTGAGCTTCTTGCAGGTTTCCCATCGGTTGTAATCGGCTTCTTTGCCCTGATGGTACTTGCAACTGTCTTCCAGGATATATTCGGCTATGCCAGCCGCCTTAATGCATTTGTAGGTGGTTTTGCAATGAGTCTTGCTGCAATCCCGGTTATTTATACAATTACAGAGGATGCATTGACAGCGGTACCAAAAACTTATATTGAGGCCAGTCTGGGACTGGGTGCCAGCAGAAGGCAAACAGCTTTTCAAGTGGTTTTGCCGGCAGCTGCCCCCGGGATTTTTGCGGCAGTCATTCTCGGTTTGGGAAGGATATTCGGGGAAACAATGATAGCCCTCATGGCTACCGGAAATGCAGCATTGACTTCAATGAATCCTTTTGAATCTGTCAGAACTTTATCGGCAACTATCGGAGCTGAAATGGCAGAGGTTGTATTCGGAGACACTCATTACAGTGTACTATTCCTTATTGGATCGCTGCTTTTCATATTTACTTTTGCGCTTAATGCAATAAGTGAGTTCTATATTAAAAACCTTGTAATCAGGAAGTACCAGTCAAAAAAATGAAGTTACTAAAGCTAAATTGTTAATTAATTAACAGTAAGAATGACAATAAATATCTTCAAATGAACAGAAATCGTAAAGATATAATTATTGAAAGTCTCACAGGGATTTCTGTTCTGTTGATCATTTTCATCATCATATCAATTCTTGCCATCACCATAAAAGGCGGATGGCCAAACCTGAGCTGGAAATTTTTAGTAGAATTTCCGAAGGACGGAATGACAAAGGGAGGGATATTTCCTGCCATAGTCGGAACAGCGCTCATGACACTTATAATGACGATTGCTGCAGTTCCATTCGGAGTCACAACAGCTATCTATCTTTCTGAATATGCTAAGGAAAATTCCGTATTCGCAAAAACTATCCGTTTTGCTGTTAAAACGCTGGCAGTCGTTCCTTCAATAATTTTTGGACTTTTCGGACTGGGATTTTTTATCGGGTTTATAGGACAAAACATGGATAAGATATTCAATGGTGGTGTACTGAAATGGGGCCAGCCCAGCATTTTATGGGCCAGCCTTACAATGGCCCTGCTTACCTTACCGGTCGTGATTGTTTCGGTAGAGGAGGCAATCCGCACAATTCCCGTTGAAATGCGTGAAGCCAGCCTGGCTCTCGGTGCCACCAAATGGCAGACAATAAGAAGGGTTGTATTGCCCGGTTCCTTGACAGGCATCCTGACTGGAACCATCCTTGCTATAAGCAGAGGAGCAGGTGAAGTTGCTCCCATACTTTTTACAGGCGCGGCATACTATCTTGCCGATCTGCCTCACTCGCTAAGCGACCAGTTCATGTCTTTGGGATATCATATTTATATAATGTCGACACAGTCGGCAAATGTGGATGCCACTTTGCCGATCCAGTTTGCGACTACGCTGGTGCTTCTGCTGCTGACATTTTCACTGAATGCAATTGCCGTAATATTAAGATACAGAATCAGAAAAAAAGCTAAATAAACAGTTGATGGAGAATTTAAAAGTCAGGGCAAAAAACCTTTCATTATTTTACGGGGATAATCCGGCTCTGAAAAATATCAGTCTTGACATTCCCGAAAAGAGAGTTTCCGCATTAATCGGACCCTCGGGCTGCGGGAAATCGACTTTTCTGAGAACACTTAACAGGATGAATGATCTTATTGATAATGTCAGGATTGAAGGTGAAGTGCTGGTTGATGGAATAAATATTTATGACAGGAATATTGATGTGGTTAATCTCAGAAAAAAAATTGGAATGATATTCCAGAAATCGAATCCTTTTGCCAAGTCAGTCTACGATAATATCGCATTTGGGCCCCGGATTAATGGGATAACGAAGAAAAGCCTGCTTGATGAGATTGTGGAATATTCGCTCCAGCAGGCTGCTATATGGGATGAGGTGAAAGGAAGGCTGCACAATTCAGCCCTGAGCTTGTCGGGAGGCCAGCAGCAGCGTCTTTGTATTGCCAGGACACTCGCCGTTAATCCTGAAATAATCCTGATGGATGAACCTGCAAGCGCTCTTGATCCCATCTCAACATCAAAGATCGAAGAGCTTATACATGAGCTAAAACAAAAGTACACTATAGTTATTGTGACCCATAATATGCAACAGGCTGCGCGGACAAGCGATTATACGGCATTCTTTTATATTGGCGAGCTTGTTGAGGTCAATAGGACAGAGATCATTTTCTCAAATCCTTCAAAAAAGCAAACTGAAGATTATATTTCAGGACGATTTGGTTAGACCTTGAGATCATTTTGGGAGCGAAAATAAAAATTCAACACCGCCACCTGTTTTTGCCCTTGCCGAAATATCTCCTTTGTGGAGGATTACAGCATTCTTTACAATAGCCAGTCCAAGCCCGGTGCCCCCGCTTTTCCTTGATCTTCCCGAGTCTATCCTGTAGAATCGCTCAAAAACCCTGGGTAAATGTTCCTCCGAGATGCCGATGCCATCGTCAGAAAACACAAAATGATAAAAATGTTCGTCATTATTATAAACTGCAATCTTTACAGTAGTGCTCTCCCCGGCATAGTTTACCGAATTCTCAAGCAGATTCTGAAAGATTGAAAGGATGAGAGATCTGTTGCCGGTAACAATGACATTATCAACATTCTCTGTAATTATATTCATTGTTCTGGCTTCGACTGCTGACTTGAAATTATTACTTACCTCATTTATAGTTTCCTTAATATTCACTTTTTCGACCGTAAAGCTGTTTCCTGCCTCTTCGATTTTATTAAGTACGGAAATATCGTTGATAAGGGCTGTCAGCCGTTCACTCTGTGCAAGAGCTTTTTCAAGAAAGTATCTCTGCTTTTCGGACGACATTGATGAATCATTCAAAAGAGTTTCCAGATAACCCTTGACAGACGCGACGGGCGTCTTTAGCTCATGGGCTATATTTGATGTCATCTCCTGCTTTATGATCCGGCTATGCTCTGATTCAGTAATGTCGGTTATAATCACTTCAAAACTCTGATCATGGAATGCAACACACTGTACTCTGAAATACTTGCCGTTCCTGCCTATCTTATACTCCATCTTTGGCAGTTCGGCCGAATTGTCTGCTGCAGCAAGATGTTTATCAATAAATTCGCTTACTTTCCTGAATTCCCCGATTTTAAAAAAACCGGATGTTGAAATAGAAAGCTCTCCGGATATAAGATTCATAAAATGAATGAAATGGTTATTCGCAAGCAGCTTCTCCTTATCTTCACCAAAGAATGCAATCCCTTCGTTTAGCACATTCAGGTGATTGAACAGTTTTTCCCTCTCAGTTGCCAGCTCGTTCTTTGCTTTCAACAGATTATTGTATATCTCAAGAATTTCTTCACCAATAATACCAAGTTCATTTTTGGGAAACTTCTGGTTAAAATCAAAAGATTCATTATTCCCTATCTTGATTGCAAAATCCTTCAGCCTGATCACCGATTCTGAAAATTTATTGGTAACGAGAAGCATTATAAACCATACAACTACGAAGGTGAAGATGATTATCGGAAAGAAGTATTTTTTCGCTTTAAGGAAATTGATGATGTTAATATCATATACTACAGCAGCCCTGATAAAGTAACTGCCATAATATTTGGAATAATAGTAATAGGACTGACCCGTAGATCCGGACTTCCTGATAGCTGTTCCGAATTCAGCATACAGCGATTCACTTATTTCGGGTCTCTTAAGATGGTTCTCCATACTTTTCCAGTCGTGTACAGAGCTGTCATAGATAACCTTGCCGCCTTGATTGACCACAGTAAGACGGAGATTATTCTGAGGGAGTAGCCTTAACAGAGAGTCGATCAGCTGATAGTTTCCTTTCTCCTTAACTGAATTAAGATTAATGAAATTATTTACGATTTCTGTCGATTTCTCCAGTTCATCATTAAGTGTTGAAATCCTGAATTCCTTTTCCCTTATATAGAGGTATGAAAGTATTATTAATGTAAACAGTACAAAAACTATTGAATAATAGAAAAAAAGGAGATTCCTGAATTTATGACGATTTGTTATCATCCTGCATTAGTTTTTATCACGGTTCAAAATAATATCCATAACCGGTTTTATTCTTGAGATTTGCTCCGTATTTGCCCATCTTGGTTCGTATTCTTGCAATGTTGACATCGACGGTTCTGCTGGTTACGACAACATCTCTGGGCCAGATAAGATCAAGTATCGTTTCCCTGGGGTAGAGCCTCCCTGGATTCTGGATAAATAGATTAATTATTTCGAATTCTTTTTTTGTGAGGTCAACCTGCTTACCTTCAATAACCATTCGTTTTCTTTCCTGATCGAGTTCAATATTTCCGGATTTAATTACATTATTGATATGTTCAGCTACCGCTGGCGATCTTTTTAATACTGCCTTTACCCTGGCAGTGAGCTCATTTATCGAAAATGGCTTGGAAATATAATCATCAGCACCAAGGCTGAATCCAGTGAGAAGGTCATTCTCTGTGTCTTTTGCAGTCAGAAAAATTACCGGGATATTAATGCTGAGTTCTTTTCTGAGCTTGTCAGCAAGCTTAAATCCGGACATTGGGCCCATCATGACATCCAGAAGGAGGAGGTCATAATCAGTCAGGGATTTCTTCAAAGCTTCCTCGGCCGAATGGGCCACATCAGTTATGAATCCTTCATTGTCGAGGTTGTACTGAAGAATTTCGCACAGATCTTCTTCATCATCAACAATAAGAATCTTTTTTCCTCTGTATCCCATTATTTCAGGTTCCATTATTTCCCTTCTTCGGCGCTGTTATCATTTTGCCAGCTATGCCGGATATCTTTACCCTGCATTGAATATATTGATGCTTCAGCAATATTGGTAGCATGGTCAGCAATCCTTTCAATATTAGTGATAATATTCTTAAGGTCCACATAGCTGAGAAGCATTTCCCTGGTTTCTTTACTGATACTTGCCTTTGAGATACTGTTAATAAGAAGCTTACGGTTCATATCATCAACTACCTCGTCATTCTTTATTGTCCATACTGCATAATCCTTATCATTGTTCGAAAACGAGAGCAGGGATTTTTCAACCATACTTTTTCCTGAGAGTAGCATATTGAGGATCACTTCGGCCATGGCTTTATATTCACCAGAATCATTTATTGCTTCGATTGAGCCAATGATATTCATCACAAGATCGCCTATTCTTTCAAGGTTGATAGTGATCCTGTATATTGATACCAGTTTGCGGATATCTGAGGCAACAGGTTGATGTAAAACGATCGAGTTAATGAATTTATCGCTTATAACCACTTCCAGCCTGTCAATCTTGTTTTCATTTTCTGCGATTTCACCTTTAATCTCCTGCAGAGATGATTTGATGCTTCCTGACATATACTTGTCCAGCAGTGTCAATTGTGAAAGAACCATTTCTGCCATATCTTCATAACTGTTCACAATATCCTGGACTACTTCCTCAATTTTTGTTTTCATTTTTTAATATTTGACCGACAACCTTACCAATACCTGAATAAAATAATTCCTCATAATTTAATCTGAACCGAAGACAAGATTCATTGACCGTATATTTATTTGCTGCAAAGTTAATTACATTATGAATTACAATTACTGCAAAACTGTTACTTAATTGTTACAGTTTAATCAATTCTCAAAATGGTTATAATAGGATTTTTTGTCATTAAGTTCTGATTGAGGCTCTTCCTTGTTTGGTTATGACCTTATAAAACTATTTTTAGTACCTTTCAGACCTGATTCTGGTTCATTATGAAATTTACATATTCAATCATCGCAGGATTCTTTTTATTGTTATCGGATTTTTCTTTTTCCCAGACATTTCTACAACCAAATTTCGGGCTAAAGAGCCATGAGACACTGCTAATCAATAAAATTGAATTGACGTCTTCCGGGGTCAGGTTTTATATGAGCATTGAAAACCGAATTACAAACGGAAGCTTCTGTGCCGATAAAAATATCTTTATCGTTTACCCCAATGGAACCCGCAGTTTGCTTTCTTCATCGGAAGGAATTCCTGTTTGTCCCGATGTTCATAAATTCAATGCTCCGGGCGAAAAGCTTGATTTTATACTCACTTTTCCGCCGTTAAAACCGGGGACGAAATGGATTGACCTGATCGAAGATTGTCCCGATAACTGCTTTTCCTTCTACGGTATCACACTTGATAATGATCTGAACACAAAAATTGATGAGGCTTTTTACCTGGAGGAGAATGATGAGCCCGTTAAGGCAATGATAACCTTAATTGACCTTGCAGAGGATGCAGATAAGCAGAACCTCGGAATTGAAGGTTCCCTTTACATCAATATTATCAGGCTTGCCAGATTAAATAGCAATGATGTGAAGGCTAAACAATGGTATGCAAGGATGAAATCATCGGAAGCGCCTCGGCTTCAGCAGTATATTAAATATCTGAACGACCAGGGGATAAAGTATTAGAACATAAAAAAAAGGCTGATTTTGTAAATCAGCCTTTTTTATAAAATTCAGTTGTCGTCTATTTTCCGAAGTAGAAATCAAGTCCTATGCCTACAAGCCATGTCTTTTTGGCATATGTCTCGTGAATGGAAGAAAGCCGCATAAGAGTATTGGATCCGGTTTGATAGAATGTGTATTGTCCACCAATGTTAAGATCAATCATGTCATTGATGCGGTAGCCGAAACCTGCGCCGATTGTATTGGTGCTGGTGCTGTAACCCAGATCATTATTATAGTTTGCAGAGTTAACTCCAGTCACAGTTGCAAGCCATCCTGCACTTATGCGGAGCTTTTCATTTATGCCATATTCAGCGCCAAGACCGAATTCAAGGAAATTCTTGTCGATCATCGCAATATCTACATCACTTTGACCGTCATAATCAACATTTTTGTCAAAGTAATAGTTGAATGTTCCTGCAAGGGTCAGTTTATCAACCGGTTTGAATTCAACCCCTAAAGAGAGTATTGCGGGAAGGTCGGCAATTGATGATGAATCCTGGATATAAATCCCGCCACCGTTTTTGCCGTCAATAACATTTGTCTTAAGGTCAAGTTTCGTCTGGAACTCATATTTAACAGAAATGTTCAGGTTTTCAACAGGAGTAATGTTAGCACTTATAATCGGGGTAAATGCCATTCCGGACTGCTCAGCATCAACAACTACGTCACCGGTTTTTACAGCATAACCTGCCATTCCTGCACTTTTAGCCTGAAATACAGGAGCAGCGGCAGATAGGACAGCCTGAGAATAAGCAATAGTAGCTGCTCCGATCTGTGCGGGAGTCTGCCCGGCAGCTCCAAGGATCTGCTGGATCTGCGTTACCTGTGCTGCAGAAAGACCCACTGATGTCCCGTTTGCCAGCAGCGTAGAACCACCGCCACCGGTAATTATAGGCTGAAGCCCGGCAACATATGAGTTAGCTCCATTGTATAATCCGGTCAGAAATGTAGCACCTGAAGTGAAAAAATCACTTGCAAGCACCATATTTGTGCCATTATAGTTTGCTCCGAATGCAGGATAGTTTGGGTTGATCTTGATGTTTTTCATATAACCCTCATAGGCATTCTTGGCTGATACCAGCCTCCCGCCGACTGCGACAGAGAACATATCATTTATCTTATAACCAATATTACCCTGGAAACCGAAATAAACCGATGAGCCCTTAAAATAAATGTCTGCTGAATATGCAGTTGTCGGAATATTATTGGGAGCGGAAGACAGAAGCGGAACAAGCTCAGCAGCCTGTGATTCAAAAGATGGGACTCCGGTTTTATAAGTTGCACCGCCGCCGCCGCCTATAGGGTTGAATCCTGCAGAAAATGACAGCTTACCAGTATTAAATACCAGGTAAACACCCGGGTAAATAGGAGCTCTTACATCACCGATATAAGTTCTCGGTTTGGTACCGCTAAGAAAAGTGTAGTCGTTTGTAACGGTCTGGGTCTGGAAAATGGTCTGGTTATTCACGGAAGCAAAAAAACCATTGCCAAGTTTTGTCAGACCTGCCGGGTTGAAAAACACAGCATCGATGCCTGTTGAGGCATTCCTGTTTTGTGTCCGTGTAAACATGGCACTCTGGTTGTTGTTTGTAACCAGCCCTCCGGCTAACACACTACCGGAGATCAATGTCGCGGCAACAATCGTTAAAAGTTTTCTCATAGATTAGTTTTTAAGTTTAAATTTCAGGGTTTCTGTTTTTATGTAAGATTCCCTTTTTTTATTTATAAAACTCTGGTTTTTTATATCAGTTCAATTAAAAACCATGTCAAAAGTAGAAAAATATTCCATTCCGCCAAATAAGTCTAAAATAGTATATTGACAGTAAGTTAATTGTGAACCCTTCCGAATATCATTCGAAAAAATGCCAAAAGTCGTGCAAGTCGTGCAGATCATGCAAGTCATTTATGTTGTATTACTGCATAATCTTTTATACATCCCCCGAGCCTCCTTCAAAGGTGGAGGGTTACTACCACCTCACGCCCGACGCCTCACGCCCGGCGCCTGTCATCTAGTACCATTCAGTAGAGTAAATTCATCCATCAGTCCGTAATCAAGAAGCTGGTAATCTTTTCCAGCCGGATAACTTTTTACGTTCCTGAAGTGCCATGGTGATACAAGTCCTGGTGCCGGGTTATTGAAATGAGGACCGAGGAGGTTTTTCAGGCTCCCGATAATTTTAACATCAATTTTATTTATGCCTGGTTTAATGAGTTGTGTAACATTGCTTTGGTATGGAGGAAAAGCAATAACAACTGCCTGTTCACCATTAACCGTTACTTCTGCTACTGTACCTTTCCAGTTATCAAGACTTACCAGGTAAGCCCCATCGGGATTTTCAATATTGAACTCTTTACTGTAAGTCACTCCCCATGAGTAGAATGGCATTCCCTGTTCCTTCCAGCTGCCTGTTGTTAATTTATTAACAGCAGGTTCCAGAACCCACCTTTTTTCTGCCGGTATTACGGAAAAGTCACCAACAATATAAACCGGTTCAATTTCTGCATTGACCTTCATCGGGGCTACAATAAGAGAAATTGAGTTGTCACCTTTTTTGACCAGTTTACCGATGCTGAAAACACCAAAATCCTTGTCGAGCCACCACTTGCCGGCTTCCGGTTTAACCTCATTCCCATTTACTGAAACACTCCAGAGCCAGGGACGCTCAATGACTGCCTTCATTGCAGTATAATCGAATTTATCCTTAACAGTGAAATGATAAGTCGCAGTGAATCCTGTATTTACTCCAAAGGTATCACGGTCAACAGTCTGAGTTTTGAACTGAACAGATGTGTTCCATGGATTGCCGTTTTTAAATCCGTAGTATTTGTAAACCTTATCAGCCGCATTGTAATTGTGCATGTCAAATGTAGTTTCCTTTCCCAGTGTAAGATCGCAGAATTCTATTGTCAGGACATTCAAAGAATCTTGTTTGACCTTCATTGAAGAAGGGGTGATAATCGTGTCCTGAATAGCCGGTCCGATATTATCCATTAGTAATTTCAGTTCCGTTTCCTGGATATAAAGTAACAGGCTCCCTGCAGGAGGAATTGAATAGGGGACATTTAAAATATCGTTTCCAGGGGAATACTGATCATATACATAACCGCTGATTTCACCATTAAGCGTATTTAATTCCAATACATTCCTGCCTTTAACCCTTAATGAACCCGTTACTGGTTTTGTCAGGCTTGAGTTGACCAGGAAAAGAACCTGTCCGTCGGCAAGAACCCTTCTCTGGTGATAAAGGTTTCCGCCTGAAAATTCAGAGAAAATAATTTCAGGACCGGTGAAATATTTTGAAATTACTGCTGAATCCAGGGCAGTCACAGAATGGATCTTTTCGGCATTTTTCGCAAAGAAAATATTTAATTGCTTGTTTTCTGATCCATCGATAAACGAGGGTGTTGAGAAGGCAACCAGGGTGCCTCCTGCTGCAACAAATTTTTTCAGAAGCTTAAATGTGGGAAGATCAAGATTCTCCATCATTGGAGGAAGTACTACCGTTGAATAACTGCATTGACCGACAATCATTTTACCCTTGCTGACTGATCCCCGGTCTTTAAGGATATTTTCTGATCCCAGGTCATACTCAACCTGGCTCTTCTCCAGCTTTGTTATAAAGTTCTGAAAGGTCTGCCCGATCTCAACTGACTTCTTGTTGGGTTTAATGTATGAATCATATAACCATGCCGATGTAGTGGGCTCTATGACCAGGATGTCATTAATCTGCTTTCCGGCCGACAATGCCATAGAGAGTCTTGCATAGTGTTCGTTTAAATATTTATAGTCATTCCACCACGGCTCATGGTATGTGAAAGTGAGAGGGTAATCATATTTTCTGGCACCTGCCAGGGTGATGTGTGCCAGGTGCTGGTTCATCAGGTTTACACCAAGCACATATTCCCAGTCGCCGAGCCTTTTCATTTCAGCAAATGTAAGTTCCCATCCGGAGCCGCCATATGTCTCACTCAGCTTTCGCTGCCTTCCTGTCTGGTTTGCAGCACTTGCCAGTTCTTTTACCGATCTTATATTACCGAACTGAGCTTTCACGGAAGAATCGTTGAACTGGTTGAAAAGCATGTCAATGGCAGGTTGCTGATGCCATGCATACATTGCCATATTATCTCCGCCGGGCCTCATACTTGGCCATTCGTGCTCCCAGTAATGGCCCGTAAATTTCAGATCATGCTGCTCGCAGTAGTTGTACCAGGGCTTTGACCATCGATCGATAAACAGCTGAAGCAATGTCTGGGTATAGTTGTGCCTTACCATTTTCCAGTTTCCAACCTCTTCGTAAAGAGAAGGCAGTTGGGTCCTCAAATCATAATTCCATCTCTTTGTGAACATGTCAAACAGGTCAGGCGTGAAGCGGATTCCTCCCGGAGAATTTATCTGCGGTTCATCGGTGAAGGTGCCGGGTATAGTCTTACCAAATTCATTGCCCAGGTATTTCTCATAACCTGACATGGTTACTTCAATAAACTTTTGTGTAACTCCGGGATAAAGAAGATCGACATAAGAAAATCCGCCATACCAGTCGCTCTTCCCATTATAAGTTTTAAAGAAGAGAAAATAATTGCCGGTTTTCCCCTTTTCATTTTCAAGGGTCGAAGTTATATTTATGTATTTCCCGTTTTCCTCTTTGAGGCAGAGGTAATATTTACCAACTGTATCTGGAAGTGTTTCGAATTTTGACATTTTCAGTCCCTGTCCCTGGTTATATGATTCAGGCATCTGGTCAGGAACATTTCCACCGCCAAAGCCGCTGGGGTATGAGTTCTCATCATATATCCATATATTCATCCCCATCTCTTTCCCTTTGTCCACGGTGTATTTAAAGAGTTCAAACCATTCATCTGAAAGGTATTCAGTGATGAGCCCCGGACGAGGGTGAATAAATACCTGGAGGCTGCCCTGTTTTTTGAATTCATCGAGGAAATGGTCGATCTCCTCCTTTGTTATCTTGTAATTCCAGACAAAGAAAGGAGCGGTAGTATATTCTTTTGAAGGTGATTTGAATTCAGCTGAAAGAGAAGTAAAATCATTGATTTTAACCTCGCTGACTTCCTTCTTTTTACAGGCAGTAAAGCCGATTGTAAAAGCAAGAAAATAAAGTGATGTTCTGAATATTAATGGTTTCATGGTTACAGAGTTATTTTACAATAAATATTTTACTACTGAGTTGCACGGAGCAGACACGGAGTAACATGGTTTTATCTCGCCCTCTCGTTATCCCGTCCTCTTGCATTTTCGCCTTCTAAAATTTCCCCGATAGCCTCAGGCTGAAATTCCTTTGTGGCTGAATATCACCGGGACGACCCATGTATTCAGTGTTTGTTAAATTTTTAACAGTTAATGAAATTGTGATTTTTTCACTTAGCTTATACCCGAGGTTCATGTCGAGCATGGCATATCCGGTGTTATGCCCCTGCCAGTATTCATTGAATCCCTGGAGAATGTCGGTTGTAAGAAATACCTCATCTATATTCAGAATTTTCGACCTTGCATATAAATTAAGACCGAGATCGAATTTCCTCCATGATGTTTTCATAGATACGACCGCTGAATGTTTTCTTCTGTATTTAAGATAAGTATCCTTGTTTCTATTGGTAAGAGGATTGAATTCTACCGGGTAAGTGAAAGTATAACCGCCTGTCAGACTTGATTTTACTTCACCAAATGATCTGGCCAGTGAAAACTCAATTTCTGAACCGTAAACCCTTGACGGATCAACATTAATAGCTCTGAATCCCAGTCCCCCGGCTTCGGCAGATGATCCGAACTGATACTCTATCATATCTGAATTTTGAAGAAAAAAGAATGAAAGATCTGCTTCTCCGGTAATTTTGCCGAACATCAGCCCCTGCTTTACGCCAACTTCGGTGCTCCATCCCGACTCTGGCAAGATATCAGGATTGGGAATAATTTTTATAGACCCCATGGTTGTCGAGGCATATTTCTCGGCGATGGAAGGGTAGCGGTATCCCTGTCCGAAGGAAGCCCTTACAAAAGTATAATCTGCAGTCTGCCAGTTGATTCCTGCCCTGAAAATAGGTACAATTTTTTCATGTAGGCGATCAAGAGAGTAACTTTCAACCCGCACCCCGGCAACCGCTTTCAGACGGTTAAGCAGCTTTGCTTCAGCCTGTGCGAAGCAAGCCAGGTTAAGAGCATTATGATCACCAAAAAAGTTCGATTTAACAGTGCTGTAATTTTCTGATAATCCGCCGGTAATGTTCAAAAAATCAGATAGATGATACCAAACCTGGTACTCAGAATAAACTGATAAAGCATCACTGTTGTTCTTCTCGCTGTCGGGGAGTCTGTTTACTGATGATTGCACCCTCATACGGAAATCGTGCCTGTACCTGTCGCTTTTTTTAAATGAGATGAAAGGATCTACAGCCAGAAATGTACCGTGGAACTCAACAGCAGTTGACGGTGATTGTTTGAGAGCGCCGGAATCGGCATTCTCCCAAAGAACGAAATCTCTCTTGACATTCAGACCTGTAGAAATGCTGAGGCCGTAGCTGAGCCCTTCTACTTTGCTGCTGAAATGCTTTATTTTTATATTAAAGCGTTCAAGAAGCTCTTCGTTAAGCTTCCTGTAACCTTCATCGACAAACAGGCCGAAACTCAAACCTACATCTGTTTTTCCGAACTTCTGTAAAAGGGAGAATGAGGCGCTCGAAAATTTTGTCGGTGTACCTGACCATATCCAGTTTCTATTCTGTGGCTTGCCGTAAAATCCTGCTTCTGTAAAAAATTGTATCGAAGGGATATTTGTCGCATCAGCTGTACGGAAATTAATAACTCCATTCAGCGCTGATGACCCGTAAAGAACAGATGAGGCTCCTTTGATTATCTCTACCTGTGAGAGGTTTTCAAGAGGAAGGAATTGCCATTTGATATTCCCGGCATCAGCTGAGATCATCGGCAGTCCGTCAATTAATGCAAGTACCCTGCTGCCGGCACCATAGCTGAATCCGCTTCCTCCTCTCACCGATGCCTGTCCATCCATAACTTCTATTCCGGGAGTGGTGTTTATTAGCTCCTCGGCACTATTAATGTGATTATCGGAGAGGAAGCTGGTTTTGATGATATCCATCGAAACACTCAGTTCTGCGACCTTTTGTTCAGTTTTATTGGCGCTAATGACGATCTGGTCAATTTCGCGGAGGCTCATTTCAAGGAAAACGTCAATTTCAGAAATCTCCGCCTCCTTTATGGTTACTTCTTTTATAGAAGGTTCGTATCCGACGAACTTGAAGGTTATCATTAATTTTCCGGCAGGAGCATCAAACTGGTACGTCCCGTCCGCCCCGGTTGTAGTCCCCAGATTTTTTCCATAAATTACATATACACCTGAAAGCGGTTCACCAGTTTTACTGTCAGACACCTTTCCCTTTACTGTACCATCAGGAACTGAGCCATACAAGCCAACGCTCAGAAGAATTCCGAGTGAAGAGATGATCTGCCGTATCATTTGGCTTTGAATGTCATTCTGATATCAATAGGCGCCAGGGTAATCTTGTCGGGTACAACAGTAGTGATCTTTAATGAAGTTGTTTTCAGTTCAACAATATCACAGATAACCGGAAATGTAAGGGAATCAGATAAGATAGTAATTTCAGTTTCAGCCTTGTTAAATGTCCACAGGCCGATATAGGACCCGAATGTACCGGTACCATCATCCTTGAATTCGGCATTACCCTTGAACTTTTCTAGCAATTCACCCGGTCCGCTTGCATCCAGCTTATTTGCCAGCAGGCTGTCGGCCGTCCAGCCATGTGCTGTTAGAAGCTTGAATTTCTCAGATTTCTCTGTTTTGCTGCAGGCAAAGACAAAGAGAGAAACTGCAATTAAGAATATCAGAGATAGTTTTTTCATGGCCTGGTTATTAAGTGTATAAAATACATTTAAAACACATCCTTTATTATCAGGTTCGCTAACCGAACACTTATCAAAGTTATGAAAACTATTTTATAAGGCCTTAACGCCCTTACTTCAGCTCCTTAATCTTTATATTCTTATAATAGACCAGGTTCCCATGATCCTGGAGAAGTATCCTGCCATCCTGAACCTCACCGAAGCCGGGAGAATCTTTAAACTTGCTTGTTGCAACAAGCGCTCTCCAGGCATCATTCCCTCTTTCATATTCAACTGTAAGCTGCCCGTTGAGCCAGTGTTGAACCTTATTTCCCCTGACAATTATTTCTGCCCTGTTCCAGTTATTCGCGCCATTATCTATCTTCGGCTTCGGGGGAATAAGGTCGTACAGACCTCCCATAGTCCTGTCTCCGTTTTTTCCCAGCTTTGCATCCGGATGCAGCTTGTCGTCAAGCACCTGGAATTCACAACCTATACCGGCGAGTGAGCCATTATTTGACTCAATATCAACAAAATACTTAATTCCGCTGTTGGCCCCTGGTGTGTACTTGAAGTCGACTTTCAGATCGAAATTTATGTAAGTTTTTATACTGACAATGTCGCCGCCGCCCCCACGGGTTTTTGTCGCAGGATTGACTGAAAGAACGCCATCTTTTATCTCCCATCCGCTTTCAGGAAATTTCCTGGTTCCCGGGTTCATCCATTCGTCTGCGGTCTTGCCGTTAAAGAGAAGTTTCCATCCTTCCTTCTTTTCTTTTCCGGAAAGGGTGTTATCCGGCAAGGTGCCAGCTTTTTCCTTTTTGCTGTTTACATTTTTTTTCACACTCTGCTGCTGACCGCTTACCTGACCGGCCATAACTGGTAACAGCATCACTACTGCAAAATTCAGGAATAACTTTTTCATATTTTTATTTTTGTTAAACATACATTTTAATTTGTTTTATTACTTTAACGTCTTAATATCCAATTCATTATGCCATCTGATCACCGGCAATCCCTTCTCCCATTCAATCGGGAGCCATATATGCCGGCTGTCGGCAAGGTTTGAAGGAGTCCACCTGTCGGCCAAAAAGATAAAGATATCCTTTTTCGCTGAAGGCTGAAGGACAAAGGTGCTTTGAGAGCTGAATGTGACCTTATTCTCTTCTTCAGTACCGCGGCAGGGGTTTCCGACAGCTTTCCATTCACCTGTAAGCTTATCAGCTATGGCCAGCCTTCCCGGGTTTGGTCTCCATCCCGTTGTCCCTGAAGTAAACAAAAAGTATTTTCCCTTAGCAAAGAATAAAGCCGGAGCTTCGTTTGAATCCCCGGGCAGGACACGATAATATACTCCTGTAAAATCGAGGTAATCGTCGGTCAACTCCGAGAAGTGCAGCGTCATATTCTCCTCTGCGGAATGAATATGCCATGCCTTTCCGTCCCTGTCGACAAACAGGTTCATATCCCTGGCCATCTGGCCTCCGGCAAAGTCGCGCCGGACAAACAGACCGTCTTTTACGGCCTGCTTCCATTCATCAGTCCAGCTTTTAAGATCGCCCTCTTTCACCGATGCATTCTTCTGCTCTTCGGTGAAATTGACCGGCCATATTCCTGCATTGGGGCGAAGGCTCCTGATATACTTATATGGTCCCGTTACATTATCGCTGACGGCAACTCCGGTCATTGCGGCTTTATATCCCTGTCCCTTCAGCTCATGGTGAAACCACATTACAAATTTTCCGGTCTTTTTATTGAAAAGTACTTTGGGCCGTTCGATCACACAGCCCGGCTGCAGAAGGCTGGCAGTATCATTAATCACTCTCAGCGCAAGACCTTCATTCTTCCAGTTCACGAGATCATTCGAAGAATAACAGCTGACCCCATATTTTGTCCTGTCTTTTTCTGTACGCGGAAGTCTCGATTCTCCAAACCAGTACCAGGTGCCTTTGTAACTGATAATTCCTCCGCCATGGGCATTGATGTGATTCCCTTCAGTATCGGGCCAGACTTCTCCTGGTCTTATGACAGGATTATTCTTATCCTGCGACCTGAGTGAAGGGCAGGTTATCAAGACGCAAGCCAGCAGAATAATTCTTTTCATTACTAAGCAGGTTTTAATGAACATGGAAATAAAGATGAAAAGATATAGTTTTTTTCAATGTCTTTTATTTACCAAGGAAGCACACGGTGTTACACGGAGTCAAACAAGGAGTACCTGACCGTGAAACCCCGTGGTTAAAATGGGAAGTATTAAAAAAACTTAAAAGTTAAGGATAACCAGTCTTGGGAGGCTTTTTTTTGTGGCGGAGCAAAGATTTCATCATTAATGTTTTCTATTTTTGAAAGAATAAACTTCAGAAATCATGAAAAACAGTAATAACTCACTGAAACTTTTTTTAATAATAGTAACATTCCTCTTTTGCTATGCCGTTCAGAATTCATCTGCCCAGACTGTTGTCGGTCTCGACAACTGGTTCAACCGTGAAACAAATGCCAAAACCGGATTGCCTTTCCATTATCTCTGGACAGATAAGGAATGGAGCGGCTATTCAAGATGGGGACAAATCTTTGAATCAAGGGGAGCTGCAATAAAAACCATTGAAAAACCAACAGTAACTGTTTTAAACGGGATCGATGTGTATATCATTGTTGATCCTGATACTACGACAGAATCAAAGTCACCCAATTATTTACAGGTTGATGATATAAAAGCAATAAAGAAATGGGTCAAGAAAGGAGGAGTACTTGCTATACTCGCCAATGACGCTCCAAACTGCGAGTTCACCCATCTTAACATGCTGATGAAAAATTTCGGAATGACATTAAATCATGTTACACTCCATCCGGTTACAGGAACAAATTTTGAAATGGGAGCAAGCAAGGATTTTCCCGATCATCCACTCTTTAAAGGGTTATCAAAGATTTATATCAAGGAGGTCTCAGACATCAACCTTTCAGGCAAGGCTAAAGCTGTTCTTACCGAGAATGGCAAAGTTCTGATGGCTGAAAATAAGTATGGCAGGGGTTATGTTTTTGCGATCGGCGATCCGTGGATTTATAATGAATATATCGATCACGATCGTCTGCCAGAAAGCTTCGAAAATCGCAAAGCAGCTGAGAACCTGACTGATCTGTTGCTGGGATATACTGGAAAGCCAGCTGTAGTCCAGACAATCTCCGGTAAGAAAACCATGGAGGCCATGGTACTTGCAAATAAATACTTCATGGAGAAATGGCCAGATGCAGGGAAACCCATTGTTACCGATCGTGAACGCCCCAGCAACATATGGACACGGGGTGTCTATTATGAAGGGTTGATGGCATTGTATAAAATCAAACCTGATTCTGCATACCTGAATTATGCAGTTTCGTGGGGTGAGTTCCATAAGTGGGGCATGCGCGATGGTGTTAAGACAAGAAACGGAGATAATCAGTGCTGCGGGCAGACATATATTGACCTTTATCTTCTGGATAAATCGAAATCGGAAAGGATCAGGGATATCAGGGCCTGCATCGACAATATGCTTGCAACCGATAAGATTGACGACTGGAACTGGATCGATGCACTCCAGATGGCGATGCCGGTCTTCTCCCGGCTGGGCTCGATATATAACGAAAACATGTATTATCAAAGGATGCATGAGATGTTTCTGTATACAAAACGATTGCATGGTACCAACGGCCTATATAACTTTACCGACCATTTATGGTGGCGTGACAAGGATTTTGATCCTCCTTATGCTGAACCGAATGGCAAAAATTGTTACTGGTCACGCGGCAACGGATGGGTGCTTGCTGCTCTTGCCCGGACTATGGATTTTCTGCCTGAAGATAGTCCTTACAGAATAGAATATACAACCGTTTTTAAAGAGATGGTTGATGCTCTGGTCGCATGCCAGAGAGATGACGGATTCTGGAATGTAAGCTTGCTCGATCCCTCAGATTTCGGAGGTAAAGAACTGACAGGAACCGCGTTGTTCGTCTACGGTATTGCCTGGGGCATTAATAATGGGATTCTTGATAGGGGTAAATATCTTCCGGTTGCGCAAAAGGCATGGAAAGCCCTTATCGATGGTTGCGTGCATCCGAATGGCTTTCTGGGCTATGTCCAGGGTACCGGAAAGGAACCAAAAGACAGCCAGCCTGTGGGTTACGATAATGTCCCGAACTTCGAGGATTTTGGTTTGGGATGTTTTCTTCTCGCCGGATCGGAAATGTATAAAATGAAATAATGAAAAAGAAACTCATAATATTTTTATTAGTGCCGATTGGGTTCATTTCAATTTTCTCAAAGAAGGAAATAAAAAATGATCCAAAACGTCAGATGGAGAATCTCGACAGAGGTATCGTTGCTGTAAGAACAAGTCCTGAAGAAGTGTTTATTAGCTGGAGACTGCTGGAGACTGATCCCAAAGGGATAGGATTCAACCTATACAGAGGAAACGAAAAGCTCAATAAGAAACCGCTTACTGTTTCTACTTGTTTTAATGACAAAACTCCGACTGATGCCATATATTCAGTAAGAGCTGTTATAAAAGGCAAAGAGAAGAAGGAGACAAATACATGCAAAGTATGGGCACAGAATTACCTGAAGATACAACTCAACAGGCCCCCTAATGGTTTTGTCAAAGGAGTGGTCCCTATACCTGAATCCATGCGCAACCGTCCGCCTGACACGCTGAACAGGCGTAACCGTCCTTCAGGTCCGCCTTCGGGATTTGAAGCTGAACAGAGGCCTTCAAACCCCAGGGAGTACACATACTCACCAAATGATGCCAGCATTGCTGACCTGGACGGGGATGGTCAATATGAGATTGTTCTTAAGTGGGACCCTTCAAATGCTAGGGATAATGCCCAGAATGGTTTCACGGGTAATGTGATAATAGATGCATATAAGCTTGATGGCAGGCAGCTATGGAGGATAAACCTTGGTAAAAATATAAGAGCAGGAGCACATTATACACAATTCCTTGTATATGATTTTGATGGTGACGGTAAAGCTGAAATGGCATGCAAAACTGCCGACGGAACAATAGACGGTATTGGTAAAGTAGTTGGTGATTCTACAAAGGATTATGTAAATGAACGTGGAAGAATCCTTACAGGACCTGAATACCTGACAGTTTTCAGCGGCCTGACCGGCGAGGCTCTCAAAACAGTTGATTATATTCCGGGCCGGGGCGATATTTGCGCCTGGGGCGCCAATGAATGCAAGGGAAATCGTGTTGACCGCTTCCTGGGCTGTGTGGCATTCCTCGATGGAGTTCATCCCAGTTTCCTGATGGGAAGGGGCTATTATGGCAGACTTACAATTGCTGCCTGGGACTGGAGGAATGGGAACCTCTCTCAAAGATGGTTCTTTGATTCTGACAAGGGTCATCCGGAATATATGGGACAGGGTAACCACAACCTGAGCGTAGGAGATATTGACGGTGATGGAAAGGACGAGATTGTATATGGCTCAAGTGCTTATGACGACAACGGTGAGCCTATATATACCACCGGGATGGGGCATGGCGATGCTATGCATCTTTCTGATCTTGATCCAGATATACCAGGTCTCGAGGTCTGGGCTTCTAAAGAAACCAAAGACCAGGGAGCCGTTCTTCACAGCGCTGCAACAGGAAAAATTCTCCTTCAGGTGCCCGGGGCAGGAGATACCGGCAGGGGCCTTGCAGCCGATATCTATCCTGATCATCGAGGTTTTGAGCTCTGGTCGTCTACTTCAAAAGGGATATGGTCAGTTAAGGGAGAAAAGATAACCGATTCAGTTCCCAGCATCAATTTCAGGATTTACTGGGACGGTGATCTTCAGGATGAATTGCTTGACAGGTCATATATTGACGACTGGGACTATGTGAATCATAAGCCGGTAAGACTTCTCGATGCATCCCAGTTTGGAGGTACATCGATAAATGGGACCAAGGCAACACCGGTGATCAGTGCTGATATCCTCGGAGACTGGAGGGAGGAGGTGATATTCAGAGGAAGGGACAATGCATCTCTTCTGCTTTTCACAACTACAATTCCAACAGCTTACAGGATGGTGACTCTTATGCAAGATCCTGTTTACAGGATGGCAATAGCATGGCAGAACGTGGTTTATAACCAGCCTCCGCACCTGGGATATTACATCGGGGATGGAATTCCGGAGGACAAGAAGAAGTAAGAACATTGTTAGCTCAGGTCCAGGGCAATAATTTCATGATCACTGACCTGGGAAACAGAAATAATGATCTTCCCTTCATTTATTTTATATAAAGGCTTCTCGTTTTTTACCAGCAGATGAATTCGATCTTTGTTGAATCCTTCCGGAATGCTGATGCTCACCTGTAAGTCGACAGGGATAAGCTCTCTGAATGGACCCTTCATCATCATCGGATTTGTTAGATTGACCAGATGAACAGTCATGGAATCTTTTTGCCGCCAGGCTGTTACATCAATAACACCCTGTCCTTTTACATCCGCCACCGGCTCTTCATTCAGAGCCCATAGAATTGTATTACGCAGCAGCCTGCCATGATCTGCCGACATTATTTGCCAGAAAGACCGGGCAATGTCGTTGGGGAAATATGCTACCCGACCTTTGCCATATTGACGAAGGTAAAGCTCTCTAATATCTGTATCAGGCATTCGTGGATATACATCTTCCATGGGGAGATCAGGATAGGTCGGAATAAGAGTCACAGGGCCAGGAAACTCTGAACGTGGAATCACTTTTATCCTGTAAATTGTATTAATGATCCTGTAAGCATCTTCCAAACCTTTCAGAACAGGGTGGAAACTTTTGGTCAAAGGATCGCTCTTCAGCCGTAAATAACTATTCTGCATCGGACCTTCCACACCCTGATCATACGAAACGCCGAGGAGGTCAGCCAGACCAAAATCTTTTCGCTGAACTCCATTTTCATTGTATAGTGATGTTTCAAAAGTGGCAACAATACTTCCACCTTCTTCGGTAAATTTTCGTAACTGATCACATTGAATATCTGACAGATCCGGAATATTTGGAAGTATGAGCAGTTTGAATGGTCTGAGGTATTCAGGATTCAGAAGTCTGACATTCACCATCTCAAATGGGATCCGGTTTTCGATCAGAGCATGGTACATTCCTGATGAATGATCACTGTTTCTCTGCTGCCATGGCTTGTTTCCATAGTTAAGATCCTGTTCTGAAAATACCATTCCGACACGGGCCAGGGGAAAAGTATTTCTAAGGTATTTTTCATTCCTGAAGTGGACCTGGTAGATCCTGTCAACTGTATCTAGCCATCGCCGGTCGTAAAGAACACCGGAGAATTTTGTAAACCATGGACGCATGCCGTTTGCAGTTCCTTCTGCAACCCATACCCTTATCTCTGCTTCGCTCTGTACGGAATCTTTCCACCGGTATTGCTCTTCAAATCCCACGCTGAATATTCCGCCAAGAGGCTTCATCCCGATTGATGCACGTAACTCTTTGGCAACCTTCCCGTTTGACCATGGAGGGATCACTCCGCTTCTTGCCTGGTGATCCGTAAAAACAATGTCAGATAGCTGGCCTGTTATTATTTTATCGGGGAATCCGTTCGGAATGAAACGTGATGAAGGCTTCCTCTTTCTGATCACGTTATCCCAGAGAATCCACAATTCCCTGAGCCGTGCTGTATTCCATTCGCTATATTTCAGCCAGACGGGATCGAACCGGTCTGCGGAACGAGGCAGGTCCAGCCCCGAATATTCTTTAAAATTTTGGGTACAATGTTCACAGTAACAGATACCATGTCCGGCCCAGCGGTTTGAGAATATGCCATCGGGCTGGTACATCTCCATGATTTCGTTATGGACCTGTGTCATAAATTCAAAATTGTAAGGGCCAAGGGCGCATGTAACCCAGAGATCCGGGTTTGCCCAGTGACGACGTTTCTCTCCGCCGGCTGTCACTGCTATCCAGTCAGGATGAGCATCCATTACCTGTTGCCTGGCAGCATGTGGATCAGTTCGTGCAACTATTGACATACCCATTTTCCGGCATCCGTCAACGAGATATCCAAATGGGTCAGAATTACCCAGCCAGTCGCTGCGATGGTGAAGGGGCACACTTGTGGGATAATATGCCACGATGCCGCCTGCACTGAGTGTTGTGGCATCGGCATGTATTCGTCTGAAATAATCAAGCCAGAAATCAGGATCAAACCTGCCGGGATCATTTTCAACAAGAGTCAACTGAGCCCATCTCATCGGTTTGTCAAACCAGCTGTCATTTTTCAGGATGACAAAGTTGGAAAGTGACGGGGAACCGGCAAGTACAAATGTGCTTCCAATGCCGGTGGTCTTTATAAAATCTCTTCTGTGCATATCTGTTTTATTTCTGAAGCCCTGAATCCGGGAAGAATCTGGTTATCCTTTTACAACCTGGAATTTGTTTATAAATTCCGGGTCGATCTCAACCCCCGAGCCCGGCCCGGTAGGTACCTGGAGCATCCCGTCAACAACTTTCAGGGGTGAAGATTTGCATTCATAAATAATATCAGTTTTCAAGCCTTTGAATTCATGGTATTGCAGGGCATTTGGCAATGCTGAGACAAAATGGATCATATACAGGAATCCAAGGCCTCCTCCTGTCATATGGGGTGTACACTTCTTTCCAAATGCCTGTGCCATAAGGGCGACTTTCATGGATCGGATCATCCCGCCGAAATAGTAGGTGTCCGGCTGAATCACCTGAAGCCCGTCATTGGCGATAAGCCATCTGAATCCATGAAGGCTGTATTCCTGTTCGCCACCTGCGACCGGAATGGACAGCACATCAGCTACCATCTTTGTCTCCTCGTACCAGTCAAAAGGAACAGGTTCTTCAAAAAGCTCAAAACGATAATCTTCAAGAAGCCTGCCGACCCGGATTGCCTCTTCAGGTGAATAAAAGCCATTGGAATCAGCATAGAGGATCATTTTATCACCGAATGTTTTCCTGACCAGCGGCACGATTTCTTCTGTCCGGCCTGCAGGACCGACAGCATACATATCTTCAGTTCCGAACATCAATCCGCCTACTTTTATTTTAAGTGCTTTGGCATTATATTCATTTACATCCCTGATAATCAGATCCATCGATTCATTGACAGGTTTTTCCCTGTATTCAGTCGCCTGGTAAACAGCTACATGAGTATTTTTTATTTCACCGATAAGCTGTCCGATGGATTTTCCTGCTATCCGTCCCAGCATATCGAGGATAGCAAATTCTATAGTTGCCAGGGGTACCCCCAGCGCGATGCCGTTTAACCTGAAGTTTAATTTATAGATATATACCTTTTCAATGATCAGGTCCAGTTCCCTTGCATCTTTATTTATAAAAAATGGCTGAAGCAAGTTGGTAAAGATCGGATATTGTGATCTGAGCTGACCGCTGTGCCCCACAGAGATTCCTTCTGCTCCTTCTTTTGATCTTACCCTGCAGAGGAACGTATCCCCGTAACGAAGTAATTCAAGTGTATCTATGATTACAGGATCAGGGAAATATCCTTTTCTGAGAATCGGTTGTTTAAGGATTTCATCAAGTCTTTCATAATCCGGATTAAGACCTGGCATCACTGCCTTTGAACCGCATGAAATGAATGGCAGAGCGGCCGCCATAGAAGAATTCCTGATAAATTTACGACGGCTGGTTTTAAAATCTTTCATATAAAATAGTATATAGGATCCATAAAATTAAGCAATTTTCATTGCAAGACATTACCCTGATCACGATTCCCCTGGACAGGCAATGGTTTTAAAAATTATTAACTTACAGCAGAAATAATTGACAAATTCTTAAGAGAAATATTTTATGAGCAAAACAGCTTTAATCACAGGAGCTTCAGGGGGCATAGGCCTTGAGTTTGCCCGTATTCATGCATCTAAGGGAGATAATCTTGTTCTGGTTGCCAGAAGCAGGGATAAGCTTGCTGAGGTAAAGGCAGAATTGGAAACAGATTTTAAAGTGGAGGTATATAATATTGTCAGGGACCTCTCCGTGAAAAATGCCCCAGCAGAAGTTTTTGATGAGGTGAGAAGTAAAAATATTGTTGTTGAATACCTTATAAATAATGCAGGTTTTGGTGATTTTGGATTGTTTGCCGGCAGCGACTGGAATAAACAGGGAAAGATGATCAGCCTTAACATCACAGCGCTGGCACATCTTACTCGTCTGTTCCTTCCCGGCATGATTGAGAGGGGCGAGGGAAAAATACTTAATGTTGCGTCACTGGCTTCTTTTCTGCCCGGACCTACGATGTCGGTATATTTTGCATCGAAAGCCTTTGTGCTTAGTTTTTCAGAAGCAATAAATAACGAAGTGAAAGCAAAGGGTGTAAGTGTCACGACTCTCTGCCCCGGATCAACTGAAAGCAATTTCCATGCAGTCGCGATGAATGATCCGGACTTGGTGGAAGACCGGAAAATGCAATCTGCAAAAGTGGTCGCGGAGATCGGTTACAAGGCTATGATGAAGGGAAAGCCCGTTGTAATACCGGGTTTTAAAAATGCTTTTCTTGTATTCTTAGTAAGATTTTTCACACGGGAATTTGTTACAAA
>Ga0209226_10000319_pt1 | contig 28977 bp, 28 predicted proteins | sample BarGraNGADG00212_2_FD_184497 | JGI IMG/M metagenome (GOLD analysis project Ga0209226, IMG submission 184497) | Arctic peat soil microbial communities from Barrow, Alaska, USA - Barrow Graham LP Ref core NGADG0011-212 (SPAdes) (version 2) | ecosystem: Environmental > Terrestrial > Soil >...
TAAGTATGGATACGAAACAAGAGATTACGAGGCGCTATTTACGAGAGGGCGACAGCGAGCGAAAAATTGCTCGTGATTTACAGATTAACAGAAAAACTGTCAAGAAGTATTTGTTGGAACATCTGAAAGTCCAGCAGAAATCTGAGGATGAAGGCAATACTGAAAGCTTGCAGGAATACACAGCTAGTGCTCCGGTTTACAACAGTATAGGTCGGTATAAACGCAAGCTGATCGATGAAATTAAGACGCTGATCCAGGAGCAGGTTTTGGAAAATGATCGCAAGAAGCGCGAAGGACTTCGTAAGCAGATCAAACGTAAGATTGATATACACGAGTACCTTCTTTCCAAGGGACATAAAATTGGATACACCACAGTATGTAACTATATCTGCGAGCATGAAATCATGTTACGTGAGGCGTTTATCCGTCAGGTTCATTTGCCTGGGGAGGAATGTGAGTTTGATTGGGGCGAGGTGAAGCTGACAATTGGAGGAGAACAGAAGCGTTTAAATATGTCGGCGTTTACTGCTTCGGGCAGCAACTACCGCTATGGAGACCTATACAAAAGGCAAGACACTTTGGCCTACATGGAGTCGCACAATGACTTCTTCGCACATGCTGGCGGTATCTATCACGAGATGGTAGACGACAACATGCGGGTAGCAGTAGCTGAGTTTGTGGGGCGCCATGAGAAGCAGCCAACCAAGGCTTTAACCAACCTTTCGGGCTGGTACCATTTTCGCTGGCGGTTCTGCAACGTACGCAGAGGTAACGAGAAGGGGCATGTGGAACGCTCGGTGGAGGTTGTTCGGCGAAAAGCTTTCTGTGACCGGGTATATGTCCCGAACCATTTTATAATCTCGCCCCCATCACCGATTTGAGGTACTCCACGAACTAACCACCAATGATATGTGCCATCGTAGCATCGTAAACGGCACTCAATAGAGTATTCAGCATTATTATTAACTGCATATTGCCATGCATCCCATTCTCGTTGTCTGTCTTCTGGATGAAAAGGTGTATTCCAACCATGACCATAACTTTCTTCAAGCGTAAGTCCTGTGTAATCCACCCAATGTTGATTAAAATAAGTATTCCAGCCATCAGCACGGGTAGTCCAGACAATCTGCGGCCAAAGAGCGAAACTCATTTACGCTTTCCTTCAATGTTTGTTCTGTTGTCAGTAACTTTATACCAATAACCGATGAAACTCTAAATACGAGAAGAATAGTAACAGGGATAACAATAAATAAAGTAAGTGCTACGAATAATGTCGGACTATTGTAAGCGGTAATTACAAATGCAGGTTTTCGGTAAGTAGGAATGCAAGTGTTTCTGCATCGTTAATTACCGATTTTCAAAGAAACATAATATTAAAGAACATCATTTTCAAAGATAGTTTTTCTATTTTCCAGCCGGTATGATTTGCCAGATAATTTTACAACTTCGCACTTAAAAAGCAAGCGATCAAGGATTGCTGCAGCCAGAACTTCATCATCAAGAACTTTGACCCATTCATCAGGACTTTTGTTAGTTGTAACGACAATAGAGGCATTCTGGTGAAGATGATCGATAAGGTTGAAGAGTGTTACCGATTGTTTTCGCTCGATAGGGAACATCATAATATCATCAATCACTAAAAGTTCGACATTGAGCAGGATCATGTATTCACGGGCAGCCGACTTGGTAATATCTTTCATTTTCAGGAGATGTATTAGCTGTTCCATGGACCTGAAGCAAGCCTTATAACCCTTGAGTAAAGCTTCGTAACAAAGCCCGGCAGCAATGAAGGTTTTTCCTGTTCCGCTGGGGCCCATCAGGATAATGTTGAAGTTTTGTTCGAGCCAGATACATTCGCGCAGTTGAGTTACTTGTTTTCTGGATATTCCACCGAGATGGTTTTCCTGCCAGAGATCCAAGTCGTGATTGGCAGGCAGTTTAGCGTTTCTGAGCCTCTTTGCAAGGTTTTGCTGATTACGGTGATCTATCTCTGCATTAAACAACCCAAAGGCAAAGCCAAGATAGCTGATCTGCTGTTGCTGGGCACTAATGAGCAGATCATTCATGACACCACCTGCTCCGGTAAGTTTGAGTTGTCGGGCAAGGTTACAAAGGTTTTCTGTTTTTGTTTCCATAGTCAATTAAAAATTTGTTTATAATCTGATATACTTCTGGTTTGTGGTTGGATTTTATACTTGCTGTTCTGAAGGTTTAGAACCTCTTTTTTCGATATTGAGGGATCCAACGCTGCTTGCCTGAGAGATAGCAACACGGGTTCAAAATCAACAGCCTTAGGTAGGTTATTTTCAAGGCAGTAAATCAAGGTCTGATCCATTTCATCTTTTGTGTATTTTTTCCCTGCTGATGCAACCATGTTAATTTGATCCCTTGCATAACGGGGCATTTGTTTGTGTATGTTTTCGAGATATCCTACGGCCTTAATCTGATCGGTAAACAAACAGATCGCCTGAGCGATAAGCTCCTTTACCTTTTTGCTATGATCGCGTTTATGGTTGTTGTTTCGAACTTGCTGGCCTTTCAGCAGAGATATCTCATGTCTGGCAATTTCTTCACGGTCAATATTAGAGATGATCAGGCAATCATTTTGCTGTCGGACAAATACTTCTGTTTTTGGCTTCTGGAACGTACCATCAGGAACCGAGTATGAGCTGCCTTTAAAATGGATAACATTATCTTTTGTTACGTTGTATGTATGTCTTGCAGAAGACAAGCATTATTACAGTGTCCCTTATCGTTATATTGGTAAGAAGGTTACCATTCTTTACACCCAAAACCTGGTGGAAATCTTTTACCACTATGATTGCATTGCAACACATGGGCGTAATTTAAAGCTCTACGGATACACTACCAATGAGGACCAACTTGGCATCCCACCACCAGTATAAAAGCGACTGGACGCCTGAAAAGTTCATTCAGCGGGCAACGTTTATTGGAGTCGATACCAGAGATTATATTACCCGTATACTTGAGATAAGGCAACACCCCGAGCAAGCGTATAAAACATGTCAGGGGATACTAAGTTTTGTTACTCGCATCGGGAGTGAGCGATTGAACAGAACCTGTCGCAGAGCATTATATTATGGTGACTTCAGCTATAGTGCCATCCGCACAATCATTGAGAAAGGACTTGATCAGGAGCCTTTTGATACGGAAGATGATAATAAAAAAATGCCTGGCCATCGCAATGTGCGCGGGGGAGAATATTATAAATAATCAATTTAACAGGGATCCAGTCACGGTAAACTCGTGGCTGGATTAACCCTATTATGAACTTTTAAAAATATAAATATATGAACGAACAAACATTACAGCGACTTAAACAAATGAAACTCCAAGGTATGGCTACAGCCTTTAAGACCACGCTTGAAGACGGGCGTATGGCGAGCATGACAGCAGATGAGATGGTGGCTTTCCTAATTGAATCGGAATGGGACCATCGTAACAACCGCCGTATTGAACGGCACATAAACCAAGCCCGCTTTCGGTATAAAGCAAATATCGAACACCTTGACTTTGAAACAGACAGAAACCTCGATAAAAACCAAATCATGCGCTTTGCTGATTGTAACTTTATTGATAAATCAGAAACCATTATTATCACGGGAAGTACAGGCATAGGTAAAAGCTATGTGGCTTCAGCTATTGGTAATCAGGCATGCATGCTGGGTTACAAAGTATTATATGCCAATACCACAAAGCTATTTGCTAAACTAAAAATGTCGAAAGCTGATGGGTCGTATATCAAAGAAATAGCACGCATTGAAAAGCAGGACTTGTTAATACTCGATGATTTTGGAATACAGCCCTTTGATAATCAAAGCCGTTCTTCACTTATGGAGATTATCGAAGACCGTCATGGAAAACGTTCAACAATCATCACTTCACAACTTCCGGTATTACAATGGCATGAGATTATAGGCGAGAATACTATTGCAGATGCCATATTAGATCGTATCGTACATCAGGCATATCGTATTGAACTAACTGGGGAATCGATGCGCAAACGGAACAATATAAAAATATCATCACTTGGAGAAACAGACTAAAAAATTAACTTTGTAGAATCACCCTGATAATTATGATAAAAATGAGGTAAAAAAGGATGTTAACTTTGGGGTGGTCTCTAACATCCGGTTAAGCATGGTCTTACAAAAACGGTGAAGGGTGGTCTATATGTCCGTTTTTTCCACTAATATGTAACCATCTCAGGTTTAACTTCGCATGCCACCGCATTTATTGGTCTCGTATATAGGTTCATTTAGATGTGGAGTAATTTTCACGTAATTCGTATTAAAAAATTTGCCTATTTTTATTCAAAACAATCAAAACACCTACCCTCGAACCAATAAAATTAAAAAATGTACATAACCAACATAAGACACCTCCTTGATGCTTCAGCCAAAATGCAAAAAGAGATGCCAGATGAAGCCAGAGAACTTATTGGTTTCTTAACACAGGTTATTGATACAACCACAAAAAACCTTCCAGACTCATTAACAACAACAGATGTCATATGCTTTAAAAAGGGTTGCTCTGGGATGATAAAATCTACATTTAGACCTGACACTCAAGAAATTCATTGGTATTGCCCAGATTGCGAAGTCGATGGTCTAATAAGTGGCTGGCAGGGTACGAAGTGGGACAACAGATAAAACAAAAGATTCGAATTTAAATTGTTAAATATCTGACAAAGAAATATTTAAAATTACAATATGGAAAGAGATAAAGTAAAAGCACTTGTAATTGAAAAAATTGGTGAAGTTAACAGTTCTTTTTTTGAAGGTGAACTGGAAAAAATAAACGAGGAAAACTTTTTTTATGATTTACATCTCGATAGTTTTGTTGCTGTAGAACTAATTATAAAAATTGAAAAAAAGTTTAAGATAGAAATCCCTGATGTAGAAAATAAAACAATAGGAGATATAGTTAATTATATATATAAAGGTTAAAAATTATGATTCTAAAAATTTAAACATATAATTATACATATATTCGGTGCGATCAATACACCAATAATCGAACCAATAACAATTAAAATGTACATATCCCAAATGCCGCATTTCCTTGATGACAAGGGAAACATTCCAACAGAAATGCCGAAGGAAGCCAGAGAATTGGCAAGTTTTTTGGCATTGGTGGTTGATGCCACAACGAAAAAAAGTCCTTTCTCGTTAACCGAAACTGAAATCAGGTGCTTTAAAAAAGGTTGTCAGGGGTTGATTAAAAGCGAGGTCTTAAAAGAAAGTAATGAAATCCACTGGGTATGTTCAAAATGCCCTAATGAAGGAAGAATAAGTGACTGGAAGTTGACTAAGTGGGATAACCGTTGAGGTAATAAATCCTGATTATTTTTACCTTTCTTGTAACCACCTATGAAAATAAAAACAATACTACTTAAACTTTATGATAACAACCATAGTTATAATACTTTTGATGCTTTTTGTTGCTATCCGCTTCTCAAAGAAATATAGGAAAATACGACACAAACAATGGCATGTAAGAAATTGGTTAAAAACAATAAAAACCAAGCTAATAAACAATAAAAACAAAAAATCTTGATTTTCGCCCAGAGTCCCTAATATCGAGTGTTTCTGCACAACTTTTGGATTATCGGATTCAGGTTATTCCGTGGTCACAGGAGGCGTTTTAACGCAAAATAAGGGCAAGATAGGCAGTAATGGAGTCAGTATCCCAAAGTCCTACTATAAGATCATCTATGACTCCAATGGTCAGGGGAAAATGATTGCATTGGTTCTGCCAAATGAAAAGGCATAAAACAACTCAAAGAATAAGTGGTATCAGTTGATTCTGTTGAAAACCTAACAGGTATAGATTTCTTTCCAGCTTTGCCAGATTCGCTGGAAAATGCTTTGGAAAGCCACTCAGACGCTTCTTTATGGACTTTTTCACAATATACCTCATCTTCTTCCAGCAATAAAAGTAAAGCCGTGCAATGTAAGGGTATAGCAAAATCAACTGGGAATCGGTGTAAAAACATGACCACTAATGCTAATGGGTATTGTAACGTTCATCAGGGTCAGGTAAGCGGGACAAATAATAATACAATAAGTACTTCACAATCTTCTGGGGATGGCAGATGTCAGGCTATAACTCAGGCAGGTACAAGATGTAAGAGAAAAGCAGAAGCAGGAAGCAAATACTGTTGGCAGCATAAGAAGTGAAAAGTGTTAAAACCAAAAGCTAAATTTAAAATGTACATATCCAACATGAGCCATTCCCATAATGAATCAGGAGACATTCCGAAAAAAGTACCCAAACAAGCACGAGAGATATCGGCTTTCTTTTCTCTTGTCATTGATGAAACAATCAATACAATGCCTTCCACATTAACATCAACAGGTATCAGATGCTTTAAGAAAAGATGTATTGGAATAATTGCGAGTGAGGTTCATTTAGAAAATAACGAGATTCACTGGAAATGTTCAAAATGCAGGAATGAAGGAACAATTACGGGCTGGTAGGAGACTTAGTGGGATAATAGGTGAGGTAATAAAATAAGAGTTGATTATTATAGAAAGAATATTGAATATGTAAAAAAAGACCCTGCCATTTCTGACAGGGTTTTTCCTTTAAGGTACAAAAAGGTACATAATTAAATGGGAATGAGAACTATTCCATATCCCATATCTTATCCTTATAACCTTTGCTTTTCATTATTTTAACAATTTTTTTATACTCTTTCTCGTTCTCGTCATCTTTTTCAAAGGTTTTTATATAATGTTCAATACCATTTTTGAGAAGTTCTATCACCACTTCTTTTTCTGAATACAAATCTTTCCAGACTTCATTGAATGCCTCAATTGCAGCATCCATTTTTTCGGTTAATTCAATAGTTACTTCTTTCATTTTACAATAAATTTTGAATTTATTTGTGATAAGATTAATGAAGTTACAAAGTTCGTCATTTCTTTGAGAAGGCACAAGGTTGTATTTAAATTTGATAGCACTAATTGGGAACACTATAATTCTCTGATAGTAGTTTGAAAGGTGCTTACTATCCAGCCATTGCTATCGATGCACTAAAGAATATATGGTTTGGAACTATGTCTGGTATTGGAGGCATATCTGAATTAAGAAATAATTAATATTAGAAAATTATTGAGCTATTATCGATAATTTGCCATGCCAGATAGAATTAACGGTATAGGTTTCATTATATAAAAATTTCTTGAACGTAAAAAAAATCTTTGGGCACAAAGAGAGGTACAATTCAGGGGTACAAAAAAAGATAAACCCTTTAAATACAATGATTTAAAGGGTTTAAAATGTAGCCCCACCAGGAATCGAACCTGAATCTAAGGTTTAGGAAACCTCCATTCTATCCATTGAACTATGGGGCCATGTCCCTCATCATCCTCAATTGGAAACCTCCATTCCTTTGTCCTCCGAAGCCTTGGCGAAGGTGGATATCCATTGAACTATGGGGCCGGTATCAGTCGCAAAAGTATATCTTTTTTTATACTTATCAAACGCTGGTCCTCAACCATAGTTTAAAACCCATACAGCATTTCTGTATTACCAGGAGGTTGTATACTTCTGATTATAAATCCGGTAAGTCGAATTTTCGCCTGTTGACTGATTTTTATACTGAATCGTACCCGAGAGAACAGGATTCGATTTTCCGGCGGAAGTGGTAATCTGCTTTGCCATCGGGGCATTAATAATAAGTTTTATGGCATGATTTCCTTTGCCGGAAAAACTCTGGTTAATATCTTCAATAATAATCGGAGCAATTCCCTTAATTTCGAGAGTGACTCTTTGAATCATCAACGGGGAATCGTATTTAGAAACAGCTGTAATAAAACAATCAGATGACAATATATTTTCAGCATCATCTGACAGTTTTACAAATTGAATAGCTTCGCTGACAAATATACTGGCTTTAATTGAGGCTATATTAAAGTAAAATTTCTTTGAAACAGTCGTATTCCCGAAGCGAAATGTGACAGCAATATTATTTTCAGGATCTTCATAGCAATTTTCAAAATCATAACTAATCTCCCAGTCAGTTACATTGTTCTGCGTTCCTTTTATCCTTGCACATTCAGAAATGACAGTTGGCTTTTTTACAGTGGAAATTATCCGGTCATTCAACCGCAGTGTAAATTTCAACAATCCAAGGCTGTTATCAACCTCAGTAAGTTCAACCGATTTAAATAAGCCACGATACCTGGCTGATATGGTATTTACTTTATCCCGACGGGCATCGATAAACGCATCCTGTAAAGCCTTAAGTTCATCAAGGTTGCTTTCTATCTGCTCAATTGAAGTGACTGTTTCAACTTCTTCTTCAAGCCGGTTTAAATTATCGGTTAACGCTTTATCATGGAATCTAAAATCGCTTACCAGTTTTTTGAGTTCAAATTCAGGGAAAGGGTACTTAATATGATATACATAAGAGGTTATATGGGTATTCTTATCGAGAAGCTTTTCCCAATAGTACTCATTGGCATTACTCAGAGATATTCCCTGAAGATAAGGAACTTTGCCCGACTGACTTGTGACCTGTGAACTGTATGACTCAAAAAAGCTATGTACGGTTTTGTTAGTATTCATTTCTGAGGTCTGCATAGTGCTTGTTGCTTTTACATTATCGGCAACAGAAGAGACAATTCGTTCTTTAATGATCATCAGGGCGCTGTTCTGAGCTTCATTAATCGTTGTCCCGGAGCCGCTGACTATGATAAAATCCTTTTCTACACCATTAATCCAGGCGGGTTTCCGGCCACTTTTTTCAACTACCTTGGGTTGAGTATAAGCTACTATACCGGACAAGGTTAAAAGAAATACAACTGTCAGCTTTTTCATCAGGATATATTTTTAATTCAATTCCCCTTCCCTTACTGTTTGAGGGAAGGGGTGCAATACTTTTAATCACAATGATCTGTACCCTCCCCTTATTTGTTTAAGGGGAGGGTTAGGGAGGGGTTCAATAAACAACAAAATAACCTTTTGAGACATCCTCTTTCTTATTATTGTGAAAACTATCTACTTTTCATTTGCAAGCTTTTCCATTTCTTCATTAAAAATCTTTTCAAATTTCATCTTGTCGTAGTCCACCTGCAGTTTCTGATTTTTTGAGACACTATTGTTAATATTACTTAATAGTTCATCTTTTGGGACTTCAACAGCAATATAGGAATAGTAAAGACCATCAGTTTTAGTGAATAACTTTGAACAGGCTGTGGTAACATAGCTCAATTGCTGGTTGACGACATCTCTCACCATCTGGTCGAATTTCTCTTCAAAGTCACTGGCTGCCCCTATACGACGCTCGTTGGTATAACGGTCAGTAACTGATTTAATCGTCCTGTTCACTGATGCAGCAAGGTTTGTATTGGCATCTAACAGCGCTTTCCGTTTGCTTGTGGATTCATCCTGGCTTGAAGCTGTACCGGTAGCACGGAAAAATTTAGAATCACTCTTAAATTCCGTATCACTGCAAGGAGTAATAACTTCCTTCATATCAGTATAAACAGGTTTAGCAGCTACTTTTTTAGCTCTGCAGGAATTAAATGTGAGTACCGAAACGGCTATCAGAGCCAGTCCTAAAAATTTTAATGCAGTTTTTGTCATAGCGGTAGAATTATTTGATGATTTAAATAAGTAATTAGTTCATATTGTAAAAAGAAAATTTAAAATCCATGTATTTCTAATGATAAAACCAGTCCCAGTTTGAATAGTAATCACGGGCAAGGGCCTGGGCATACGCGACTCCTATATCCCGTATTGTCTGCAGTTTTTGTTTTTGCAGGTCAATACCATCGCTGTAACGTTTAATTTTAAAATCCCACACTTTACCATCTTCGAGCAGTTTCTTTTTTATTTCGTCGGCAAGCGATTGTGCTTCAGTGTAGCATTTGGAATCAGGGGTAATATAAGCCAGATTTTCTGCTGCTTTATCATGATCAATATTTGCCCAGGCGGCTTTGGCAGCTGCCAGGTATTGTCCGCATGTATAATCATCGTATTGTTTATAGATCTCAATACTCAGGGCCATGCTTCTGTCGTAGCATTCACGACAGATATCAGGTACTGAGGAAAGGTTATAAAGTGCTTCCTGATATTTCCGTTGTGAAGCAAGTGCCTGGGAATTAGTAAGAAGAACATCACATTTGGAATTGTAATATTCAATAATTTTTTCTTTTCCATTTTCAACCAGTCCTTTGAACTGGCCCATTTTGGGATTGATATTTCTTATCACCGAAATTAAAGCCTTTTCATCGGTTTGACCAACCCCCTTGAACTGTACTGACGTCTGACTGAAGATTGTCTGTGACACGGCATCGACAATGTAAAAAATGAATTCAACAGTTAATGCCTCCTGAGGTGGTGCCGTCGGGGTAATATCTTTGCTCAGTATATTAATACCAGGTACGATTGCAAAACGCGACCCGTATTCGGATGCCCCCAGACCGTTTTGGGTAACAATTTGCCGCATCTTGTTTTCCAGAGTTGTCCTTGCTCCTCCGGGCATATCTCCTGCTTTTTCCGGAACAATCGCAGCGATTGACAGTCGGGCAATATCATCAGCTTTTCCTAATGAGTTCTGACTCAGTGCAGTAATAAATGTCAGGAAAGTAAAAAAGAGAACAATAAATATTCTTTTCATATAATTCTGTTTAATTAGTTCATATAGGATAGTTATTATTGTTTTAGAGTAGCTATTTTTCACCGATTATCAGCCATGCTTCACCCAGCCCGCGTTGATAAACTTTACTTGTGAGGTTAAACGGAGCCTTGCTTAAATAAGACCGCAGATCGGTGACAAAGGTTCTTGTATCGATTGCCCTGTCAATTCCTTTTGAGTCCTTTTTCATCAGAGGAATCCGAACCTGCTCATAGCGTCCCATTGAAGCAGTAGCGTCAGTGCGGCTATATCTTCCTGATACGCAATTATCGTCAAGCCAGTGATCGATTGCAGTTATCAGTTCGACAGTTTCACCATTCACTTCATATTCGGTTTCGAGATCATCACCTGAGCTATCCCACAATTTAACAAGCATTTTAACTTCCCGGCCATTGGCAAACATATCATCAAAATGCTTCATCAGTCCTGCATTAAAGTCGTCCATATGGCTTAAAACCGCCTCTTCAAGAAGGATTTCAGGAGCTGCCGATGAAGAAGGTTTCCCTGCACCGGCTACACCAGCCACCTGTTTGGATGAATATGCATCCAACCCTTTTAAATTAAAGCTTATATACGTTTGGGGACCACTTTTTTTAAGAGTAAAATCGAGATCAAGAATAATATCGGCTTTGGCCGTTCTTTTTAATCTGTCGATAGGACTTTCAACTATTCCTGCTCCTGATTTGCTTGTAAGCATCGCCATTTCAGCTCCTTCCTGTGCGATGTTTTTCAACTCCTGTTCCAGATCCTTGAGAGGGAAACCCCTGTCGGCCATTATCTGTCCCATTTTGGTAATAACAAGTCTGAGATCAGGGTCAGTCTGAAGAGCTTTTTTATAGTCCGGTAAAGTTTGACTCTGACCCTGGTTATCGAAGGTCATAGAGTATCCCCTGCTAAGACAATACTGGTCGCTTGGAAAAACCATAATTATCGGTTTTTTTGCCTGAGGGAAAACTGAAATTGTACAGAAATAGGCAAGTACGAATAGAAAGATCTTTTTCATATATTATTTTTAAAAGTTATAAAAATTAAAAACCCTGGTCGAGTCTGCGGGCAATTTTATCCGCCTCCAGCTGTCTTCTGAGGGCATCATACATAACCTGTACATATATAGCCACCTTATATCCCTTTTTCAGTTTTAGTCTATCCTGTCCGGATGGATCACCGTCTGTGGTTACAGCAATATACTGCAGATATTTTCCGCCGACAGCGAAAAATGTCTCAAAATAATCAGCATATTTATTTTCGGCATTTGGTTCAGTGATTATAGGAGGTGTTGGCGCTGACCCGGCTCCCCCGGTAAGTCCTTTAAAGATGCAGGCTGCAACAGCATCGGCTTTAGCCTTCATTATTGCCTCGTTCACATTTTTCCCGACTCCCCATACCTTGAATACTTTTGTACCATCCGTCCCAACGCCTACCGGTTCAATTTCATAATTGTACTGGCTGTGATATAAGATTTTACGTTCTTTTCTTGTTTGCGCGTTCAACGTACCGGGAATAAGAATTATCCCGAGTAGCGAAAGAATGATGAGATTAAAGTGTTTTTTCATATCGAATATTTTTAGGTTAGAATTGAAATCTTAGTCCAAGGTAGTTTGAGAATGCTGATACACCTCCTCTTTCCTTGAAGAAATAACTGTATTTAACTTTTTCAGTTCCTGATGTAATCTCTTTTTTCCCATCTTCTGCGTTAAAGAATATATAGCTGCCAATCCCTCCCACAACCTGTATGTTGTAACTCAGGTTCAGAGATAAATTAGCACCATATTTGAAATATAAGGCTTTTATTACATTGCCAGTAAACTGAACGTTATCTTTCCAGTCTTTATTCTTAGCCTCTTCATAACCTACTGCACCATATGGAGAGAGCTCTAATATTTTAATCAGACGAAGACCTTTTCCAATTCCAATTTCGTAGCGCAAAAAATTAATATCCTGGGTGGGAAGAATAAGAGTATTGAGTTCATTATGTATCCCGGCATAAGTTTTAGTCTGATATCCCACGCCCAGAAAAACATAAAGTGAAGGTACTGAAGCATAGCGTCCGACATTTGCTTCAAGGCGTGCAGATATTCCGCCTACTACTCCCAACTCATAGCCAGCATACAAACCAATACCTGCATCATTGCGCTGTTGCAGTGTAAAGCCGGGTTCCAGATTGCCTCCGGCAACCTGATAGAAAGTCGACATTACAGATGAGCCGGTGGCAATATTGCGGTTGTCAGCAACTTTTTTGACCCTGATCACACTTCTTCTGACAGATGAGGTAGTATTTGATTTTTCATTATAAACAAATTCATAGACAAAATAGCGATGATCAACTGCAAGTCCTTCCTTCTTCCCGATCTTTGCCCTGAGCGGATTTATCTGATATAAAGAAGTCTTAACCCTCAGATCTTCAATATTTTTCTCAGCATTATAAATACTTTCATCTAACCCTTTTTGCATAAGAACGGCTAAAAGCTCATCGTTAGTTTTTGGAATGATAGTTTTTGATGTATTCTTTTTCAACTCGGTTTGAGTAACAGATGTAGCCGCCTGGGAAACGTACTCAACATCAAAATTCATCTGATCAAAGGCAGTTTTCTTTTTTGTCTTGACAGCTGGTGTATCTTCTTTGTAAATCCATAGATCGTTATACAACTTTGACTGGATGGTATCGTTGAAAACAATTTTATATAAATAGATTTTTACATCAGAGCTCCATCCTCTGCTGAGGGAATCATCGATAAAAGTAAACTTTGAATAATCGATTACTACAATATAGCTTTTTCCTATTAGTTTATCGCCGTAATCTTTAAGGGCATCAACACCCCGCTTAGTCCCTTTCGCCTTCAGAACATCTGCATCGGTTGCATTATACATCCCCCTTTCTAAAAATCTGTCGGCGCTCATCGTTCCATCATTCAGACGTGAATACCAGTATGCAATAATCTTATTGCCTGTTTTTTCACGGTTAAGAGCTTCCCTGATACTATTTTTTACAACTCCGATATAGTTAGCTGCAAAAGGCGCCTTAATTGATTTGAGATCAATTTTATTGTCAAAGTACTTGTCAGGGATTCGAACATTTCCAATACCGCCTGTCAATTTTTGTGAATTGGCAACTTCGGAATGGTCAAGCAGGATGAGTGTAAGAGAACTGCGGTCGTAAGTGTCAGAAATTAGTTTACTCCTGGTTTGACCAAATACAGTTGCAATCGATGTTAATAAAACAACGGTCAAAAAAAAGTTTCTTTTCATGAATTGTCAGGTTTATAATTAGGTTAATATATGAGCTATTCCGGATAGATTAAACTAAATTAAACAAACATTTTTCTTCTTTTATTTAGTCATCTTCTTCTAAAACAGATATAGGATACAAGCTAAATAAATTTTTTCATAAAAGCAAAGGTTAAACACGCGTTTTTTAAAACAAGATCAACTATTTTCACAACATTGCCCAGGAAAGATTTTGTCATTTTGATAAATGACGGATCTTTCATACTTTCATCCTTTCAAATCTTAAGATCATGAACTGGATAGATGCTATTATAGTTGTTATCCTGATATTGTCTCTGGTAATGGGATTTATTAACGGACTGGTAAAAGAGGTAGCTTCACTTGCAGCATTGATTCTTGGTATCTGGGGAGCCATCAGATTCTCAGCTTTTACTGCCGAAAAATTATATGATTATTTTGATATGACCGGCCGTTATATAGGGATTATTGCATTCCTTATTACCTTCGGGATAATAGTTGTAATCATTCATTTTATAGGGATATTGGCTGATAAAGTTGTGAATGCTGCTGCTCTGGGTTTTGTAAACAGGATCCTCGGGATTGTATTCGGATTACTGAAATCAATACTGATAATGAGTGTTTTCTTTGTAATCCTCAATGCAGTTGATGCCAGACGATCATTCCTTCCGAAAGAAACAATCGAACAGTCGAGGTTCTATAATACGATTTCAGATATTGCTCCGGCTATATTTCCTATTATAGGGGAGGGCGGGTTCAATCGCAGCTTTGACCGGTTTAAAAAGAAGCCCCAGGATCCAATAATCTGAATCGACAGGAGTGATTACAAAAGAAAAGAAGGGGAGACGGGGAGAAAGGGGGAAAAACAAGACTCTATAAATAAAGACAGATCAATTGAAAAAAATAATTCGAAATAAGTTGTTATGAATTTTGTTGAAGAACTGAAATGGAGAGGCATGATACATGATATTATGCCAGGGACAGAAGAATTATTAAAGAAGGAAAAGACCAGCGGATATATCGGATTCGATCCTACTGCCGACTCATTGCATATCGGACATATGGTGCAGGTCATGTTGCTTGTCCATTTCCAGAGGGGCGGACATACACCAATTGCACTTGTCGGAGGTGCAACAGGGATGATAGGCGACCCTTCCGGTAAATCGGAAGAGAGGAACCTGCTCGATGAAGCATCACTAAGAAAAAATCAGGAAGCCATAAAAAAGCAACTTTCTAAATTTCTCGATTTTCAGTCGGATAAAAAAAACAGAGCCATCATGGTGAATAACTACGATTGGATGAAGGAATATTCTTTCCTTGGTTTTATAAGAGATATCGGGAAACATATTACAGTTAACTATATGATGTCGAAAGACTCGGTTAAGAAAAGAATCGGTTCGGAAGCAAAAGAAGGAATGTCGTTTACGGAGTTTTCTTACCAGCTGGTTCAGGGTACCGATTTTCTGCACCTCTACAACGAGTTCAACTGTAAGCTTCAGATGGGTGGTTCCGATCAATGGGGGAACATTGTTACCGGCACAGAGCTTATCCGCCGTAAAGCCGGTGGAGAAGCGTACGCTCTAACCTGTCCTCTTATTACCAAATCTGATGGAACCAAATTTGGTAAAACTGAATCGGGTAATGTATGGCTCGACCCCGATAAAACAACACCATACCAGTTTTATCAGTTCTGGCTTAATGTTTCTGATGAAGATGCAGCAAAATATATTAAAATCTTTACCGTTCTGGATCAAAAAGTTATTAAAGAGATAATTTCTGAACATAACAGGGCGCCTCATGAAAGGCTCCTTCAGAAAAGACTGGCAGAGGAAGTAACAGTTATGGTTCATTCAAGGTCTGACTATGAAGGTGCGGTTGAGGCATCACAGATATTATTCGGAAAGGGAACCACAGAATCTCTGAGAAAGATGAATGAAAGCACATTCCTCTCGGTTTTTGAGGGATTACCGGTTTTTGATGTAAAAATGGAAATACTACGGCATGGAGTCAATATTGCCGACCTCTGCACGGAACATTCAAAAGTATTTGCTTCGAAAGGGGAGTTAAGAAGACTTGTTCAGGGCGGTGGATTCAGCATTAATAAAGAAAAGATCGATGACCCTGAAATGGTAGTAAACAGTGAATCTCTTCTAAATAAAAAATATCTTCTGGTGCAGAAAGGGAAGAAAAATTATTTCCTCATACGTGTAAGCTGACACGTTTAACCGCTACGCGGTAAAAAAATCTGGTAACCAACGATTTTCTACAATACTGTATCGCCTACGGCGAATGGCAGAATATCGCCTGTAAAATGGGCACATTTTCTATGATGCCATATCGTATACAGCGAATGGAGTGATATCGCCTGCAGCGAATAAAAAAATTTAAGAGAGCATTGGACAAAGCGACATCATTTCAGGTTCCGAAATTCAGAATTTATGAAAGACGAATAGCCCGTAGGGCTTACAGTATTGTAGAAATAATTGTCTTATAAGACACTATACCTCGTAGAGGTTAAACGGAATCTTAATGTTTCTGTAAAATGTTAAACCGCTACGCGGTAAATAATATCATGTATGATCCGTTTTCTACAATACTGTATCGCCTACGGCGAATGGCAGAATATCGCCTGTAAAATGGGCACATTTTCTATGATGCCATATCGTATACAGCGAATGGAGTGATGTCGCCCGTAAAATGGGCACATTTTCTATGATGCCATATCGTATACAGTGAATGGAGTGATGTCGCCCGTAAAATGGGCACATTTTCTATGATGCCATATCGTATACAGCGAATGGAGTGATATCGCCTGTAAAATTGGTACATTTTCTATAATACAATATCGCCTGCAGCGAATAAAAAAATTTAAGAGAGCATTGGACAAAGCGACATCATTTCAGGTTCCGAAATTCAGAATTTATGAAAGACGAATAGCCCGTAGGGCTTACAGTATTGTAGAAATAATTGTCTTATAAGACACTATACCTCGTAGAGGTTAAACGGAATCTTAATGGTTCTGTAAAATGTTTAACCGCTACGCGGTAAAAAAATCTGGTAACCAACGATTTTCTACAATACTGTATCGCCTACGGCGAATGGCAGGATGTTGCCGATCATATGGACCCATCTTCTGAAATAGTCGAAAACAGCGAATCTCTTCTGAATAAAAAATATCTTCTGGTTCAGAAAGGCAAGAAGAATTATTATCTCATCAGAATAAGCTAGTTAGCCGAACATCTTGAATAAAGTTCTATCCCTCTTCTGCTTTGAACCCATCCCCCTACCTCTTCCCTTAAGCCTAGGGGAAGGGTTAAGAATACTTGGGTGAGCTGGATTCTATTTCACCAGATCAGCCACGATAATTGACACATCATCAAAAGTTGATGGGTTATTATCGGGTAATCCGAGTTCCTTTATCATCTCCCTGATATTATTTTCAACCGGTTTTGTGTTAGAGATATGGCGGATTATTACCGCTGTCCCAATATCTTTGCCGTCAGAATCTTTTAACTCGGAAAGACCATCCGTGTAGCAGACAATCTTTGAAAAATCGCGGATTACTATCTCGGATTTTTCCACCATGGGTATTTCGTCAAGCATGCCTATTCCCACGCATGAAGTTCTTAAATGAAGGGTCTCCTTTGTAACAGTATTGTAAAGGACCGGAGGATTATGAGCTGCATTGATATATTCAAGTACCCTGCTTTTATGATCGTACCGCGCAACAAATAATGTTATAAATTTTTCTCCGGCCGCATTTACTACCACAATTGAATTGAGTTTTTTAACGAGTATTTCAAGTTCAATATTCCAGGTAAAAAGAGCTCTTAAATTTGCCTGGAAATTTGACATAAGCATTGCTGCTGAAATACCCTTGCCTGAGACATCCGCAATGCAAAATCCTGTTTTTGTTTCAGAGAGCCTTATGCAATCATAATAATCACCGCCAACTTCGTAATGAGGATAATAGAAGCCATTTACCACAATTTTAGGATTTTTTGGCATATGGCTGTTGTCGGGGATAAGCATCTTTTGCATTTTGGCTGCAAGCTCAAGCTCTTTTTTGAGTGCTTCCTGACGAAGGCTTTCATTGAAAAGCCTTATGTTCTCTATGGCAACAATAATTATACTGGAGATAGTTTGTATGAAATTCAGATGCTTCAGCACAGGGCTCATTCCCTCACCTTCCTCTTCGATATCTCCGATAAAGACGAAAGCAAGATGGACATTGTTATTATATACCGGTACAATAATATCAACACCTTCGAAACCAAGGTCAGGAGCACCGAAAAAAATCTCACAGATACTCAGCAGACGCGATTCAACGTCGATAGTTTCAAAATGTTTTGGGAAACCGCCATTTAAAAGACATTCCCATGTACCGGAATGTTTAAAAATGAGGATTTTACCGATACCAAGGTTATTCCGGAGGATGAATTCATATTTCGACAAAAGGTCCTCAGTCGGCAGATTCGCATTGATCGACAATGTAATATCGAGCAATGAGTCTAACTTAAACTTTGAAATCTTTAATCTGTCAGCAAAGCCTTTTTTATCTTCCATAATTCTATTTATCCCTTAACTCTTTCAACGTACGACTTATCGCGTGTATCGATCCTGATTTTATCACCGGTATTAACAAACAGCGGGACCATAATTATTGCACCATTCTGGATCTTTGCCTGTTTCAGCGCATTGTTGGCCGTATCGCCTCTTAAACCGGGCTCGGAATAGATAACTTCCATAACAACAGACTGTGGGATATCTACAGAAAGGACAGTTTCGGTATCGGCATGAACAACGATCTCGACACTTGCTCCCTCCAGGAGAAATTCATGATTCTCGATCATTGAGTCCGATACGTGTATCTGTTCAAAAGTCTCAAGGTGCATGAAATAAAAGCCCAGATCATCTTTATAAAGATATTGATATGGACGTCTTTCTACTCTTGCAAGTGTCACTTTTGTGCCTGACGAAAAGGTATTATCAATTACCCTTCCGCTTTTGAGGTTTTTAAGTTTGGTACGAACAAATGCCGGTCCCTTGCCGGGCTTAACATGCTGAAATTGTACAATTGTATAAAGGTCATTGTTGAATTCAATGACTAATCCATTTCTAAAATCTGCAGTACTTGCCATAAATGTTTCTGTTATTCAAGATAAAAATTAAACTATTTCTTTTTTATTTCAAGCGGGTAAATCAGCCCTTCATAACTCATAATTTCACAAGTGAAAGAACCTACAAATATATCAAATCGTATTTTAACAGGTAAAAAATTCTTGTCAGCTGAAAACCAGAAAGAAACATCTTCTTCGGTTTTGAAAAGTCTTCCGGTTTCGGTTACAGGATTAAATTTATAGCACTTTATTTTCCCAACTTTGGTTCTTACTACATCAGTCCCGATATATCTTAGTCTTATAGGGTAAAGTTCATCACAGAACCAGGTAATGATTGTAGTTAATTCACCTTTTTTCAGATTACTGTCGACAGGAAGTATATGGTTGCGGAAATAGTAAAAACAGGATAGAATATCATGAATACGGGGAGGGGCGATATGTATTCCGGTAAGATCGCTGTTAAGAATACTTGAATCTGCCCTTGATTCATGATCAAATAATACCTCATTGTAATTCCGGTATCTTCCTTCCCTGACATTTCTGATTGACTTCACAGGAAGTTCAGTAACAGTATCAATGTAACTTTCATAAATATCAAGTACTTTAAAAAATGCTTCAGCCATACCGGTTGTTCTGGCTGCCAGCTTTGAATGCCATACCTCTTTCCCGTTAAGTGTATCACTATCCAGATTGAGTGTTGCATTTCCGGCCGTAATGATCCCATATTGAATGGTATAAGTCACCCTCTCTCCGGGTTTATATGATACCACCTGTGCCTGTACGAAAGGCGAAATTATCATTGCGATGAAGGTGATATATAAAAATCTTTTCATAATAATTCCTGTTGGCAGGCAGCTATTGTATCAAATTATTTTCCCAGGATATTCTTTCTGGGTTTTGAAGTTATAAAATCTTTCAGATAAAACGGTTCAAAATAAGCGACATCCTCAAAATGTTCATCTTTAAACGCCTGTAATACAGGCTCGTGCATATATGAGGCGGAGATCACAAAATCAACAAAAAGAGCATTTTCCCTATTAATCACCTTTTTGCATTTTAATGCGCCATCACCAAAAAAAATAATCTTTTGTGATTCCGGAATACTTACAAATGTCTTCTCATTGACTATCTCTGCCGAGATATCTTTTACTTTATTCCCTCCGGAGTCATAGATTGCATAATAGACTTCCATTCTTCTCGCATCGAGCATAGGACAGAAGAGTAAATTTGAATCAGATACTCCGCTAAAGTTGCGGCTTTGCAAAATCCCCCGGAACATTGAAAGAGTAGTTTCAATTCCGATAAGCGGAATTGAAGCTCCGTATGCGATACCTTTGGCAACAGAAACACCTATACGCAATCCTGTGTAGGATCCGGGCCCTTTACTTACAGCTACGGCCTCAAGGTCGCGTGCTCTTATTCCCTGATCTCTAAGGAGTTCCTCTATAAAAACAGTGAGCATGGAGGCATGTGATTTTGACTCGTTGTTTTCTTTCAAAGAGATTACACCGGCACTATCACATAGTGCCACTGAGCAAAGGTTGGTTGCGGTTTCAAGACATATAATCATGTTTTGAAATGTATCCTGGCTACTTATTTCACTTTAAAGAGTACTTCTTTTTTTACAACCTCAATAAGAGTGCTGTCTGATAGTTTTTTACTTATTGCACTGAAAGGAGCAGATATTACGCGATCATTTACCGCTGCACCTGAGAGGATTTCAATATAAGAATTATCCTGAATTCCGGTCTTGACATCTTTTGCCAGGGCATATTTTCCATCGGTAACAAAAATTATTGTCCTTACATCTTTTTGAGATGCAGTATTGGCAACTTTGGTCGTATCGGTACGTGTTGTGACGGATTGTATCGGAACAGTAATGATATCTGATTTAGATTGGGTACGGATATCAACGGTTGCTGACATACCGGGTCTGAAAGGGTTTTTATCACCGGCATCAACAAGTTTCTGATAAGACTTTGGAACAACCAGGATCTTGACATCAAAGTTTGTTACCTGATCGGCTGATACCCCTGTGGTCTTGGCAGAATTAGCAATTTCAGTAACTATGCCCTTGAATTTCTGATCGAGATATGCATCTACCTCAATCAAAGCGGTATCACCAAGCTTAACCCTGGGTATATCATTTTCGTTTACCTGTACCTGTGCTTCCATTCGCGAAAGATCTGCAACCCGCAGCAACTCGGTACCTGCCATAAGATTTGTTCCTGCCACTCTTTCACCGAGTTCCACGAGAAGCATTGAAACCGTACCTGACATCGGGGCATATATCGACGTTTTGATAAGATTCTCGTTTGCCTCCTTAACTGAAGCTTCGGCGCTTATAACAGCAAACTTAGCTGCATCAACCTCCGATTTACCAACGGTATAAGTGGCTTCAGCCTGTTCAAAATCAGACTTTGAAATGGTCTGTTCATCGTACAACTGCTTGCTTCTCTTAAATGCCAGGTCAGCCTGTGTAAATTGTGCCTCCGATTGGGCAAGGCGTGCGCGTGTTGAAGAGATGGCAGCCAGAGACCGGTCTTTCTGAGAAATGTAAGTGTCGGGTTTAATTCTTAGCAACAACTGACCTTTTTCAACATGGTCACCCTCTTTGATTGTCAGTTCCACAATCTCACCGGATACATCCGGACTTATTTTAACCTCTTTCTCGGGCTGAATTTTACCATTTGCCGTGATTGTCTCAACTATGGTACGTTTTTCAACATTCTCGACAGCAACCTTTAAAGTTAAGGCTTTTCCAAACCAACCGGCTTTCTTTCCAACTATTGCAAAAATGATCAGGACAATTACTACAGGAAGCAAGTATTTAAGTATCTTATTACTTTTCATGGTGTTGTAGCTTAAAGAGATTTTGTAATTTAATTATTTATTTAGAGTAAGTGGTAAGCCTTTATAAAAATCAAGCACTTTGGTTTTAAAAATAAACTCATATTTTGCCTGTGCCATGTCGGATTGTGATTTAAGGAGCTGAGTTTTTGCAGCATTATAATCGACAGGAGTAACCATTCCGACATTGAATTTTTGTTCGGTATATCTGAAGGATTCTTCGGTTGAGGCAATTGCTTTGATACTTACATTATATTTTTTGAGAGCGGCAACCGCATCAGTATATGCCTGCTGAATACTTTTATAAAGTTGCTTTTTGGTACCTTCAAGATTGTACTGACTGGTTTCTACATTCAATTTTGAGTTAGAGATGTTTTTATTGACCTGCCATCCGTTTAAAATCGGGATATTTATGAAGAGGCCCACTCCTGAGTTTTTATTGTTTTTTAACTGGGTATTAAACGGTTGAATTCCGGGTACGTTAGAGAGGTAGGTATAGCGGCTGTTTAAAGAATAATTTAAAGAAATTACAGGACTCCTGCCGCCTCTGGCAACTTTCAGACCATACTCGCTAGCTGTCAGTTTCAATTCAGAACTTTTAACTTCCGGTCTGTTTTTCTCTGCAATTGTGTATATCTCATCAATATTTCCAGTCACAACTGTATTAGGGTCAACATTGATATCAGGAACTGCAACTTCAAATCCGGCTGGTGTTTTAAGCTCAAGAAACTGAGTGAGAGTAAGAATTGAAGTTTCAAGCTGGTTTTTTATGGTGATCAGAGAGAGCTCTTCCTGTGCTGCCTGGGCCTCTATCTGGAGAAGGTTTCCTTTGGCTACACTTCCGGCATCGACCAGTTTCCTGGTTTTCTCAATCTGCTGTAAGGTAATATTTAGCTGATTTTCATTTGCTGCAACAAGCTCCTTGTTAAGAAGGACCTGCAGGTATACAAGTGCAACATTCAATGCCACATTATCACTTATGTCCTTGAGATCCTGTTCACTGGCCAGAACCTGGTATTTGTTCTTCTGTATCGAAAAATAATTTTGCAGGCCATTGAAAATTGGCATCGATCCTCCTAAATAGAAATAGTCGGACATAAGTGTCTGGTTAAAGAAGGTGTAGGTGTTCTGATCCAATGCACGGCCAAATGAATAAGAATGAGAAGCCTGCCCATTCAGAGAAGGTAACAATTGAAATTTTGACAGATCAAGTGAATTCTTCTGAACCCGGGTTTGAATTACCTGTTGCTTTATCTGGATATTATTATCAATAGCATACTTGACACACTCTTCAAGCGACCACACTTTTTGTTGTGAGAAGATTAATCCCTGTGAAGAAAGAAGACAGGTTAATATTAGTATTAAGATTTTTTTCATATTTAAATATTTTGTTTTTGAAAATAACCTGAATGAAAAAAGGTCAATTTTCAGACTATTTTACTTTATAATGTTTCAGCTGCATTTGATAATTATCAGAACAGAAATCTTTTAAAAATAAGTTTACGAAGATAAATAATATCTCAGATAGAATAAATTTTTTTTTTCAAAAGTGTGAATTAAAGATTATGACTATCAGTAATTAAATATATTACCATTGATTTTCTTCGTTTACCCCTACCCCAAGGGGAGCGAAGAAAATCAATTTACTCCCCCTGGGGCTGGGGTAAATAAATTGATTTTCAAGCATCTTGGAATATAATGTCAATTATAGCAATGCACAATTAAGGATTAAACTTCATTTTTTAAATTCTTCATGCAGCTTTTAATTTTAATTATATTTGTACCGGTTAAGGACATTTTATTATCTATTAAATAATTAATTATATGACTAATAAGGGATTAAGACTGGAACCCGGAGTAATTTTCGGAGATGATGTGAAAGCACTTTTTGACTATGCAAACAAGAATGACTTTGCTATTCCTGCTGTAAACGTTGTTGGCACTAATTCTGTAAACGCAGTATTGGAAACTGCAAAGGCTGTCAATTCTCCTGTCATAATCCAGTTTTCAAACGGGGGAGCGCATTTTTTTGGCGGACAGGGTCTGCCAAAGGAAAATCATGTCGGGGCAATTGCCGGAGGTATATCCGGGGCTCTTCATGTACATAATGTAGCAGATTATTATGGTATTCCGGTAATTCTTCATACTGATCATGCAGCTCGCAAGCTTCTTCCCTGGATTGATGCACTTCTTGATGCCGGAGAAGAGTTTTATGAAACCAATGAGAAACCGCTTTTCAGTTCGCATATGCTTGATCTGTCTGAAGAACCATTGAAAGAAAATATTGCAACCTGTAAAAAGTATCTTGAGAGAATGAGCAAAATCGGGATGACACTTGAGATTGAACTGGGTGTTACAGGAGGTGAAGAGGACGGAGTGGACCATTCGGGTGTTGACAGCTCAAGGTTATATACACAGCCGGAAGATGTGGCCTATGCTTATGAGGAACTTACAAAAATAAGCAGCATGTTTACGATAGCCGCATCATTTGGCAACGTGCATGGTGTATATAAACCAGGGAATGTAGAACTTAAACCGGTTATTCTTAAGAATTCACAGGAGTATATTATTAAAAAGTTCAAGACAGGTCCCAATCCTGTTAACTTCGTATTTCATGGCGGATCAGGATCGGAGAAGCATCTCATAACTGAGGCTATTAAATATGGTGCAATAAAAATGAACCTTGATACAGATATGCAATGGGCTTTCTGGGATGGTATCAACAAATACTCTAAAGAAAAAAGCGGATACCTTCAGAGTCAGATCGGTAATCCTGACGGAGAGGATAAGCCGAATAAAAAATATTACGACCCCAGGGTCTGGCTCAGGAAGGGAGAGGAGACATTTATTGCAAGATTGAAAGAGGCCTTTGCAGATCTGAATGCCATGGACCGTTTCTAGGAAGAAACACTTGAAGGGGCTCTGTTTCGGGATTAAACCCCCTCTGCCGCTTCGCGGCATCTCCCCCAAAGAGGGAGAAAAACCTCGAGTAATGGAAGATTTTTTCCCCCTTTGGGGGAAATTAAAAGGGGGTCAAATCGTCGGGGAGAAATACAAAGGGGGTCAATCTTAAAAGTTGTTAATAATCTAAAAATCAGACAGCCAGGTAGTTAATGACCGGCTGATTTTTTTATGTTTAAAACTATGCTTTTGGCTTCAAACACTTGATAATCTGTTTTTTTAAATTAGCTGTCTGATTTAAAACAGAAGCGGTGAGACATTCAATTTATAAGGAAGACCCTTTAAGACGGACAAATCGTCTTTCCCTTATGCTTAACAACAGAGAAATAAGGGCCTTGGGGATCTATTGTAACCGTTACCGCGTAAAAAACAAGTCTGAATTCCTGCGTGAGACCATTATGAAAGCCATTCTGAAAAAATTCGAAGAGGAACACCCCACCCTTTGGGAAGAGAATGAACCTACGCTTTTTAATCAGAATGTCACACGATAACATTTGGATAATACACGTCTTTTTCTAATTTTACAAATTCCGGTCTGAAATGATTGGTGGGAGTTGATAATAAATTTGTCTTTCCGACGTATATTTGTATGTAAAACAGGAAATTATCTCCTGAAATATTTTTGAGATGTACCCTGACAGTTTTAAAAATAATCCTACAAAGAGAACTCCATGGATAATTCTGGAGCCAGGGAGAATTTTTATTATGGGAAGATCAATACCGGAAAACCCAGGCGATTTCTTCCGGCCTATCCGGGAGTGGATATCGGAGTATGCGAAGAATAATATAGAGAAATCAAAAATCGAATTAGGGTTTGAATATATTAATACCAGTTCCACCAAGTGGATATTTACTATTCTGAAAGAGTTATCAGAGATGAAGGAGATTGTCAAAAATGCCAGTGTCACATGGTATTATGAACGGGGTGATGAAGATATGTGTGAGCTGGGTTTTATTCTCCGGTCGCTTGTCGAATGCCCCTTCATTGTGATTGAGGTTGACGAGATGAACAAGGCAAGATATGAAAAGATCTTGTCGATGCCTGACTGAGGCCTGCAGGCATCTGGTTCATCAAAATCGTCCGTAAATGATCATTTTTGAAAAAAATTTCTAATTTTGCAGCTCATTTTATTACACAATGACCCATGGTGTAATTGGCAACACGTCGGATTTTGGTTCCGCAGAGTCCTGGTTCGAGCCCAGGTGGGTCAACAAACAGTACAGATAATCAGTCACATCCAAAATGTTTTGAACTGATTTTGAACTTTAAAAAATTATTTACTGGCTCTATTCATTGGAGCCAGTTTTTTTGTGTCCACATCATGTTCTATTGAATCCAGATCCCAATTCTTCATAAATATGTCAAATGCATCCTTTGAACATTTAACCTGTAGTCTGTCTGAAGCTTTTACCTTAGTCCTATAGACAAGTCGTACTTCAGATATAGTTGTTTGTTGTGTTTTCATGATAGTCTGATTATTGATTAAATAGAAATGAAAAAGCCTGGTCCCAAAGTCCCAGGCTGTACTGTTTGATGTTTAATATGTTGTTATACTAATAGTTACAGTAGTTTACAATTATGCTAAACATGTTAATTGACTGTTTATAAGCAGTTTAAGGTAGTGCTACACAGAATACTATTGGGAATGATAAAGTGTCTTAAACGAGCTATAAATGGCCTTAAACACGATTGCAGCTATGCTGTATGTATTTGATATACTGTATGGTACAGTAATTAAGAAGGGTTGGGATATAGGGCTGGCGTTTTGTATATAAATGGAAGGTTACTTAATTAAAACTAATTTTCAGAAGAAGAAAACCCTTGCATTATCACTTTTTTAATCCTATTTCATCCAGGATGAAGCCTGCATTGCCGAATTTCTCGGTGACAAATAGAACATATCTGATGTCCACAGCTATGCATCGCTGAAGGGCGTAGTCGTAATTCCAGTCGCTGATCATCGCCTCATAATTTCCATCGAATGCTATTCCAATAATCTCACCATTTGCATTCATAACAGGGCTACCGCTATTTCCCCCGGTGATATCACACTGGTTCAGAAAAGCAACTGGAACGTCATTTAATTTCGGGTCTTTCCATCTACCGAAATCCTTTTTTTCTTCAAGAGACATCAGAGCAGCAGGAGCATCAAAGGGTTCTACACCTCTGTTTTTATCTACAACTCCCTGCAATGAAGTTAACGGGTAGTACCAGACAGCATCTGCCGGCTTGTATCCTTTTATGGGCCCCCATGTAAACCGAATTGTGCCGCTTGCATCAGGATACATAGAAGTTCCTTTCCATTCGTAAAGGGCATCCATATAGTCTTTCCTCAGGGAGGTCACATTTGCGGTAAACGCCTCTTGAGTCTTGACGATCTCCTCCGACATAGGATAGATACTCATTGCCAGACGGATAAATGGATCACTGGTTTTCTCAATGTCAATAGACGATTTCCCAAGAAGGCTTTTTGCGAATTCAGGATCTTTGAACTTTGTTGAAGAGTATGCTTCATCAACCCATTGATCTGGACTCTTACCTGAACCTGTCAATATGTATTCCAATCCTGAAATACGCTGACCTATTGGCAGTTTTGCTGCCATCTTCAATGTACGGACCAGCAATGCCTTATCAACCGACTCATAATAGTCGTTATAGGTATAAGTCAGCTCTTTAACGAACTCTTTCAGGTACTCCTCTGTTAGACCTGGTTGCCTTTCCTTTACTGGTTTCTCCATTTCTTTCCCCATTTTGTAGACCTGGTTGGCAACATTCAGCAGGGTACCTGAAAAACCCTGAAGAATGTTAAATAGGTTATCCCTGTCTTTCGTCTTTTCTATTATATCGTATTGAGCTTTTTCCTTCGAAATGATATCAGCATATTTTGTTTTTCTTTCAGGAGTGCCGTTTGCCCAAATCAGGTACTCCTTTTCAAAATCAAGTTTATTTTGCAGGAAATGAGTCTTATTCATACCATCGACCATGCCCTCGTATTTCTTCATTTCATTTGCAAGCCCTTTGATAAGGTCAGCCACCTTCAGCTTCCCTTCAGGATCATTTTTAGTAAGTCCCTCAGCCAACGAAATTATTTCACTAAAATTTTCAATGATAAAAGGATAGATGTACTTAAGGTTCCAGTTGACAGAGTTTGATGAGCGGTAGCGGGTAGTGAAGCCCGGATACCCCAAAATAAAATTGAAATCACCTTCGTTCGGGTTACTCTGTGCAACTTTTAACCACACATCCGGCTTATATGGGATATTCTCTGTGTTAAACTCTCTTCCTTTTCCATCAGGACTAACATAAATCCTCATGAATGAAAAGTCTCCTGCATGTCTGGGCCACATCCAGTTATCAGTCTCCCCACCATAATTGCCAATGGAAAGTGGTGGGGAATACACTATCCGGATATCCCTGAACACTTTATATGTATACATGATATATTGTTTCCCATTATAAATTGAAACAATTTCCGATTGAAGATCAATTCCTTTATTGTCAGCCGCATTAGTCATTTCTGTAATACGTGAATTCACTTTTTTTTCTTTTTCAACAGGATTAGTAATTCCCTTGGTTGTTGATAGAACTTCCTCTGTAACATCCTTCATAATAATCATGAGTCGTGCCTGATAACCCGGGGCCTGAATCTCAGTTGCTCGGTCTTTTGCAAGGTAACCATTGGTCAGATAATCTTTCTCAACACTTGAAGACCTCTGAAGTGCAGTATACGCTACATGATGATTCGTCACAACCAGACCTTCAGATGATACGAACGATGCGGAGCCGTACCCTCCTCCAATTTGGAGCTTGAGGATGGCATTAGCAAGACAGGGTTTTTCTGGGCTATAAACTTTTTCGACGGGAATTTTAAGTCCTTTTTGGGCCAGGTCAAGTTGGCCAAGTTGAGTCAGCAGCCACATTCCCTCTTGTGCAACAACAGAGAGCATAGACAGTAGGCAAAACATTGAAATGATAATTCGCTTTTTCATTGTGCATGTTTTAATAATTATAGAAAATGAATGAATTAAATTTCTGGAAATTTCATAGATAAAGAGTATTTAATAAATCACTTAAATTTTAAAGAAGTAGTGCACTTTAGATATATGCAACTCGTTTAAGCAAAATAAACC
>Ga0209226_10000320_pt1 | contig 28966 bp, 28 predicted proteins | sample BarGraNGADG00212_2_FD_184497 | JGI IMG/M metagenome (GOLD analysis project Ga0209226, IMG submission 184497) | Arctic peat soil microbial communities from Barrow, Alaska, USA - Barrow Graham LP Ref core NGADG0011-212 (SPAdes) (version 2) | ecosystem: Environmental > Terrestrial > Soil >...
TCGCCCGCCCGTAGCCGCTCGACAGACCGGGGCTCTCGTCTTGCCCCTCCCGCTCGTCGCGACCGTCGGACGCCCTGGTCTCGCGATAGATGGACAGGTAATCCCTCGAGCTTAGCTGCCTGGGGATGCCCATGCCCCGCGGGAACGTCCGGCAGAGGACCCGCTCCGACCCGCTGGCGTCGACCGCCAGCCTGCAGCGGAAGGTGCCGTGGTCCGTGGCGACGGAGGTCACGGTCCCTTTCTCCACCTCCGCGGAGCCCACTATGCACTGGGTCACCAGCTCGGCGCCGGAACCGGTCGCCTTCGCCAGGAGGCGCGATGCGAGGAGCCTCCTGTCGACGACCGTGTAGGGGAAATCGGACAGTGCGACGCTGGTGGTTGAATCGTGAGTCAGCACCTCGAGGCCCCGGAAGCCAGGCCTCGCCTCCGGCGCGGTCGGCCGCTCGACGCAGGAAAGCTCGAAGGCGTCGTTCTCGATGAGGTCCCTGCGGTCCCGGCCGATGGCCTCGGCGCGCTCGCGCTCGAGCAGCAGCACCCTGAAACCCCTGGAAGCCATTCGGCCAGCGAACACCGAGCCCGCGCATCCCGCTCCCGCTACCACGACGTCATAAGTATCCTTCAACTTCGCACCAACCTTTCCGGAACGGGCGCACAGCGTCCTGAAAAACGTCTCCATGTTATTGTTCGGCCGGTACGGCGCAACACTGAAGCCCGGGGGGAGGCAAGGGTAAGGCCCTCGAGCGGGCCACGTTCAAGGTCGTGTGCGGGGGGTCAGCCTTCCGGCTCGTCGTCATAACGCGTCCTCTGCACGGCGAGCTTCCACCCCACGTAGAGGACATCCATGAGAGACCTGTCGGTCCGCGGCTCGAACGTCTTTTCGGCCTGCCAGATCCTTTCTATCTCCTCCAGGCCGTCCCAGTACCCTACGGCCAGCCCCGCCAGGTACGCCGCCCCCAGCGCGGTGGTCTCGGGCACCACGGGCCTCTGGACCTGGACGCCGAGGAGGTCCGATTGGAACTGGAGCAGGACGTCCATCACCGAGGCGCCTCCGTCGACCCTGAGCGAGCTGACGTGTATGCCCGAATCGGACTCCATGGCCCCCATCACGTCCCGGGTCTGGTACGCCATCGACTCGACCGTCGCCCGGATGAGGTGCTCCCTGGTGGTGCCGCGCGTGATGCCGTAGATGGCCCCGCGCGCGTAAGGGTCCCAGTAGGGGGCGCCCAGGCCCACCAGAGCGGGCACGAAATAGACGCCGCCCGTGTCCGCGACCCCCTCGACGATCGGCCCGACCTCGGTTGCGCTCTTTATTATGCCAAGGCCGTCCCTGAGCCACTGGATCGCCGCGCCTGTCACAAAGATCGACCCCTCGAGCGCGTAGGTCACCTCGCCGCCGATGCCCCACGCTATGGTGGTGAGCATACCGGACTGCGATGAGACCGCCTTCCGGCCCGTGTTCATGAGCACGAAGCTCCCGGTGCCGTAGGTGTTCTTCGTCATCCCCGGGTGGTAGCAGGCCTGCCCGAAAAGGGCGGCCTGCTGGTCTCCGGCGATGCCGCCGATCGGCACCGCGGCGCCGAAGAAGACCTCCGGGTCGGTCTCCCCGAACACGTTGCTCGATTCGCCGACCTCGGGCAGCAGCGCGCGCGGGACCCCCAGCGCGTCCAGCAGTATTTCATCCCAGTCCAGCGTGTTTATATTGAACATCAGGGTTCGGGAGGCGTTCGATACGTCGGTCTGGTGCACCCTCCCGCCGGTGAGCTTCGCCAGCAGCCAGGAGTCGATGGTGCCGAAGACGACGTCCCCGGCCCGCGCCGACTCCGCGAACGCGGGCTCGTTCTCCATCTTCCAGGTGATCTTTGTGCCACTGAAGTACGGGTCGAGCACGAGGCCCGTCCGTGCGCGGAAATCGTCCTCGAGGCCTTTCAGCTTGAGGCGCTCGCATATGTCGGCTGACCTCCTGCATTGCCAGACGATCGCGCGCCCGACAGGCTCGGTCGTCCCGCGCCTCCAGAAGACCGACGTCTCGCGCTGGTTCGTGATCCCGAGGCAGGCGAGGTCGGTCGCCTTGATGCCTGCGCCGGCGAGGGCTTTGCCGACCGCGGAGAGCGTGCACTGCCAGATCTCCTCGGGGTCGTGCTCGACCCAGCCCCCCCTGGGAAAGTACTGGGGGAACTCCTCGTTGACCTTGGACAGCGCGGTGCCGCCGTGGTCGAAGACCATGCCGGTGGTGCCCGTCGTCCCCTGGTCGATCGCCAGCACGTACTTCTTCATCGCTAGCCTCCTCGCTAAGGGGATCCGACATCGACCCGGAATTCTAACACCTAAAAACGGGCTGCCCCCCACCGGGGCCTGTCAGGCTGTCGCGGTCCTGGCCAGGTATCCCGGTGCCGATGTCCAGGTCAGGGTACACGTCCATGTCCAAACCCGCCCTCATGCCGAGAGAGTAGCTGTAGAATCCCATCGCCGCGACCATCGCCGCGTTGTCGGTGCAGAGAGATGGGGACGGGACCAGGAGCTCGAGCGAGCTCTCTTCACAAGCCTTCGAGAGCATATCCCGGAGCGCGCTGTTGCAGGCGACCCCTCCTCCCGCCACCACCAGGTCGAGGCCCAGCTCATCGGCTGCGTCAACGGTCTTGGCGACGATCACCTCGAGAGCGGCGGCCTGGAACGATGCCGCGATGTCGGCCTCGGAGGTCCTCGTTCCCCGCTCCTCCTCACGCTGCAAGAATCTTATCACCGCGGTCTTGAGGCCGCTCAGGCTGAAGTTGTAGTCGCCGCTCCTGAGCATCGCCCTGGGGAACGCCACCGCGCCCGGATCGCCGTCACGCGCGAGTGCATCGATCACCGGCCCCCCCGGGTACCCCAGCCCGAGGTACTTCGCGACTTTGTCGTACGCCTCGCCCAGGGCGTCGTCCATGGTCTGCCCGACGATGAGCATCTCGTCGATGGCCTTCACCTCCGCCAGCAGCGTGTGTCCTCCCGAGACCACCAGCGCCAGGAAAGGGAACTCGAGCGCCGAGCCTCCCAGCACGTGCGCGACGGCGTGAGCTTCCAGGTGGTTGACCGCCACGAGGGGGACGCCCCACGACCAGGCGAGCGCCTTGGCCGCCGATGTCCCGACCACCAGCGACCCGACCAGGCCCGGTCCCACCGTCACCGCCACCGCGTCCGGCACGCGGGGATACCCCGGAGAGAAGCACTGCGCCATCGCCTCCTCGACCACGGGGGCTATCGATTCCACGTGCGCCCTTGCGGCCACCTCGGGCACTACCCCACCGTAAGCCGCGTGGAGGTCGACCTGGGAGGCCACCACGTTCGACACGATCTCACGGCCGTCACGAACCAGGGCCGCGGAGCTCTCGTCGCAGGACGTCTCTATCCCAAGAACCAGCACTAGCCTTCAGCCTTCCGACGAGCCAGTCCGTCCTCGATGGTGCGCAGCAGCTGCTGGTAATCATCCGAGCAGATGTCGCCCGTGGCCATAGCCAGCGCGTGCTCACCAGTATCGACGTAGTAGCCAATCCTCAACCCCAGCTCGTTGAAGCCGAATCGCCTGTAGAACTCACGAGCGCCATCGTTCGTCTCGCGCACCTCGAGGGCGAGCCACCTGGTTCCCCTGGCGGTCCCCCTGGCGATGCACTCCAGCAGCAGGGCGCTGCCAACGCCGTGGCGACGCTGACCGGGCTCGACCGCGATGTTGGCGACGTGTACTTCCGCCCCCATCTGGGCCGCGCCCAGGTAGCCCAGCATCCGCCCTCCCGCCTCGGCGACCAGGTAGATCGCGCTGCGCTTCCTGCGCAGCTCATACCTGAAGACGTCCGCCGTCCAGGGGGTCGAGAATATCCTTCGCTCGAGCTCCATCACCGCATCGACGTCCGCCGGCTTCATCTCCCTGACGCCGACTCCGGCGTCACGGCCTTCCCCGTCGGTCGGTTCTCGCATGTGGATCATACCGGCTTCCTCAAGTAGATCGGCAGCACGCTCGCCGCGGTGCCCACCTCCGGCCCACCGCGCTCGAGCGCGCTCATGGCCAGATCCAGGAGGTCACGGCCCCTCGGGTACCGCTCCTCCCCCACTGAGACCTCGAGCCCCGTCCCTGAGAGCGCCTCGAGCAGGCCCGGGGAGGCTTCCCCGACGACGCACACCCTGGCGCTACGATGTCCCCCGCGCTCGGACACCTCACGCGCCACGCCGCCAGGCGTCATGCACGAGTAGTCGGTGAGCCTCTCGGGTCCCGAGGGTCCATTGTGGAACGCCGCGAAGTAGAGCATCCCACGGCGGGCGTCGATCGTCGCCAGCACGAGCCCGGCATCGCGCGGGGCCGCCGCGGCCAGCACGTCCAGAGTCGATATGCCTACGAGCGGAACCCGCAGGCCGAGCGACACACCCTTTGCCGTCGAGACGCCCACCTTCACACCGGTGAAGGTCCCGGGCCCGGTACCGACTGCGACGGCCGCGAGCGATTCGGGGCCGAAGCCCATCGCGCCGAGCAGCGATTCGATATCCGGCATCAGCCACCCGGCGTGGCCCTTCCGGGCCTCGAAGGTCCTCTCCACAGTCCGCATCCCCCGGCCTCCGGCGGCCAGCGTTCCCCGGAGGGTGCACGTGTCCCAGGCGACCATCAATCCGGCGCCGCTGCGTCGCTCCGTCATATCCTTCAACCCGCCCCTCCCGCGAGCATCCGCAGGTCTTCGGGGCCGGCGGGTCCGGCGAACTCTATGATCCTGTCCTCTTCTCCCCGCCCGAAGGTCAGGCTCGCGGTCAGCGCCTCGGCGGGCAGTGCGGCCCTCACGCGCTCCGCCCACTCCACCGCGCATATCCAGTCGCCTTCGAGATATTCTTCGATGCCCGCGTCGATGAGGTCTCCCGGTCCGGAGAGCCTGAAGGCGTCGACGTGACAGAGACGCTGCTCCGGGTACAGGTGGATAATGGTGAAGGTCGGGCTCTGCACGGGGCCATCGAACCCCAGGCCCCTGGCGATGCCGCGTACCAGGACGGTCTTTCCGGTGCCGAGCTCACCCTCCAGGCAGACGACGTCACCGGGTGACAGGAGTCGCGCCAGGCGGGCTCCCAGGTCGAGCGTCGCTTCGGGTGAACGGCTGGTGGTCTGCAAGTCCTAGAAAAGCCCCATCTGCTCCGGCTCCTGCCGGGGCGGCGACGGAGGCGGCTCGTCCTGGTCCAGGTAGGTCCTGAGCTGTTCGAAATCGTCGCGGATCATGGCCATGGTCGCCGGAGCCCGGAGCGCCGCCGCCGGGTGGAACACCGGGACGACAAAGTAGCCCGGCCTGGCGAACTTCTGCCCGTGCATCTTGGTTATCTGGACGGTGCGCTCGAGCAGCACTCCCGACGCGATCCTTCCCAGCGCGCAGACGACCGCCGGCTTGATGATTGATATCTGTCCGGCGAGGAACGGATGGCAGGTGTCCATCTCCAACGGTAGCGGGTCGCGGTTGCCCGGCGGCCTGCACTTCAAGACGTTGGCGATGTAGACCTCGCTTCGGGCGAGACCTATCCCGGCGAGAAGGTCGTCGAGCAGCTTTCCCGCCGGTCCGACGAAGGGAAGCCCCTGGGCGTCTTCGGCCCTGCCCGGACCCTCGCCGACGAACATGAGCCTGGCGCGCTCGTCACCGTCGCCGTAGACCAGCTTCGTCCTGCTCCTGGACAGGGGGCAGCGCTGGCAGTCGCCCAGCTCCTCCCTCAGCTCCTCCAGTGTGTCGGCTTGGATCATGGCAGACCTCGCTTTTGTCGGCCGTGGATGCGTGCGTGCGCGCCGGCCGTACGTACAAGGGGTTATATTCCCGGTGAGTATAACACGGAGCCGGCCAGGTGGAGCTTAGCCGCCGCAGCCGTCGCAGGACGAAGCGCTGCACGTCCCGCACGAGGATCCGGAGCTGGAAGTGAACTTATCGCCGGACTTGACGCCGAAGGTGCTGAACAGCTTACGCGGCTTCGCGTCGCCGCACTTCGGACAGGTGATCTTCTCTTTGCCGCGCACCAGCTTCTCGAACTTGTTGCCGCACGCGCCGCACTTGTATTCGTATAGAGGCATATCTTACCTTCTTCCCCCGCCGGCACCAGCCGGCTCGCCTCGCGCGTTGGCTCTAGACGTACCTGGTGAACTTCTCGAAAGGCTCGCGCCCGGTGGCTTGAGGCGCCCGCGACGGCTTTCCAACGGGGACTATCGCCATCGGGCGTACGCCGGGCGGCAGCCCCAACGCCAGGGAAGCCGCCTCCTCCCGGAACGCGCCAACCCAGCAGGCCCCCAGGCCTTCCGCCACCGCGGCCAGCAGGATGTTCTCGACCGCCGCGGCGGTGTCCTGTATGGCGTAGAGCGTCTCGCCCCTCGAGCCATACCCGTGCGCGGAGACGTCGAGGTCCGCGCAGACCACTATCACGACCGGCGCCTCCGCGACGTAAGACTGACCCCAGGCCGCCTCGGTCAGCAGGCGCTTGACTCCCTCGTCCCTCACGACAAAAAAGCGCCACGGCTGGAGGTTACCGGCCGTCGGCGCCCTCACGGCGGCGGCCAGCAGCTTCTCGACGACCGCTTCGGGCACCCGCTCGCCGGTGAACCCCCGGACGCAGGCCCTCGCGTTTATCGCCTCGTAGAGCTCCATGTCACCACGCCCGTCTCCGGGTGGCCGGGCCGAGACCTCCCGACCGTTCCGCCTTTCCGCCAGGATGCCGGGGCATAAGCCCCGGCAGCACTCGTCTCAAGGTGTCTTGTTCTCCGCTTCGATTATATCACCCGCTGAGGGTACGCCTCCCGCCGGGCGCGCGCTCAGGACCGCCGACCTTATCGCCTCCGCGGTCCCCAGGGCCGCCAGCACCTCGACCGCGTCCTGCGGCGCCTCGGTCTCGTTTGTGGCCATCACGAACACGGTGTCACCGTCGAACCTGGTGTGGGAAGGCCTGATGGCGCGGGCGATACCGTTGTGCCCCTGCAGGGCGATGCGCGCGGCCTCCTCGCAGCGCAGCCTGGCGTTGGTCGTTATCAGAACCAGCGTGGTGTTCTCGCGGATGCAGCCCTCCGCCAGGCCGGTCGTCTGGCATATGAGCTTCTCCGCGCCGACGAACCCGCCCTCGATGCTCCGTACGCCCCCGATGACCCTCCCCGAGTCGTCGACCACCTCGCCGAAGCTGTTGGGGATGGCCGCGATCTCGATGGCGAACCGCTCGGTGTGAAACCTGTACAGCCCGAAGCCGCTCTTGGTCGAGCGAGCCCTGCCCCAGACGTTGCCCACCGTCGCTCCCGTCCCGGCCCCGACGTTCCCCTGGCGCTCCTCGTCGACCGACGCGTTGACGCACGCCGCATATCCCATGGCCTCGTCGGGACGTACCGACGGGTCGCCGAGGTCGAGGTCGAAGAGTACGGCGGAGCTTACTATCGGCACCGGGCCCGCGGGGGTGGGAAAACCTATGCCCTTCTCCTCGAGGAACCTCATCACGCCGTTCGCCGCCGCCAGCCCGAACGCGCTTCCGCCGGTGAGCACCACCGCGTTCGCGCCGGGGACGGTGAACATTGGGCTCAGTATCTCGGTCTCGCGGGTCCCGGGCGCTCCTCCCCTCACCTCGCACGCCCCGGTGGTCCCCTCGGGGGGTATGAAGACCGTACAGCCCGTCAGCGCGTCCTGGTCATCCGCGTGGCCTACCCTTATAGTGCCAAGCACCAACCCTCACCCCTTCTGATCGAACGAGCTCTCGGCGAGCCGCTCCAGCGCCGAGTTGAACTCGCGGTACGCCTCCATGAAGCTCGGGTGTCCGGTATTGCGGACCACCTGGAACTCGCAGCCCGGCAGCGAGCACGCCATCCTCTGAGAGACGCCCGGCTTGGTGAGCTTGTCCTTCGCGCCCACCCAGACCTGGACCGGGACGCCCGATTCATATACCGGCTGGAGCGAGACCGTCCGGTCGTTCGAGACGAGCCCGAGCCCCGCGAGGCACGCGCCCTCGATGCCGGTCGCGTCGGCCATATCGGCGGTGTACTCCAGCAGGGTCAGCGAGTCGGAACTGCCGTAACCGAACAGCCGGGTCGTCGCCAGGAACACCGACGTGCGCACGAAAACGTGCTTGGCCCAGTCGAAGAGACGCGAGTGCTCCGCGCCGAACCTGAAGATCGGCTCGACCACCGGCCGCCTGATCGCCTCCATGGCCCTGCCGCCGGCGACGTGCGCCCCGAACGGCTCGTTGCTGGTGTCGACGAGCGCGATCCCTTTGACCCTCGAGCCCAGCTCCCCGGCGAACAGGTCGGCAAAGCTTATGATCGCCATCCCGCCCATGCTGTGCCCGGCCAGCACCACCGGCCCGTCGGGAGCGACCGCGTCGAGGACGGCCTTGAGGTCGCGTCCCAGCATCTCGAGCGTGATCGGCTGGCGCGGCTGGAAGCCGCTCCACCGGTGTCCCCTCTGGTCGTAAGAGACCACCCGGTACCGCGAAGACAACTCCTTCTTCTGGTAGTGCCAGTGGTCGGTGTTGCTGAACCACCCCGGGATGAGGACAAGCGTCGGTCCGCTACCAAGCTCCTCGGTGTAGAGCCTGGTGCCGTCGAAGCTGTTTACGTATCGCGCGCGCTCGCCCATCGGCGCGCAGATGGGCTCCCCCGCCTCCGGGTCGGGCCTCCGCCTGAGATATTCCCTGTAGCCCCTTGCCGCTATCGGGGGGATGGCCGCCGCGAGCCCGAGGCCGATCAGCCAACGGCGCCGGCGCGAAGGGCCCTCGGGGGTTCCATGGTCGGGCATCGATGCCTCCGTTCGACGAGTGGGCGCCGGCCATGCCAGCTATCTCATTTTACCTTTAAAATCCGGCGACACGTATTCGAGGGCCTGCTGCCAGTTCGAGACCAACCCCTCGCGCTGGGCGACCCTGATATCCAGCAGCTTCTGAGATATCTCCGGCCCGGGCGGCACCCGCGCCAGAACCGACACTTCGCCCCCGCGCACCAGCGACGGGTAATCCCGGTCCCAGAAGTAGTCCGCGATGACGCGCCTGACCACGCGCTCGTAGCGCTCGACCCCTTCGCTCGTCGAGGCTTCGCCGCGCGTCGCCAGCCTGTCCGCGAGAGAGAGCACGGCGACGTCCACCGCCCTGCTCCCAAGGTCTCTCACCACCCTCAGCCGGCTTGCCGCCGACTCCCCTTCTTTCATCAGGAAGCCCAGCCGCATGTGCTGGCCGACCAGTCCGACCACCTGGGACCTGCCGCGCCTGCCGAGCGAGAGCCGCCTCGAGATGCGGTCCGCCAGACGGGCGCTGGCCTCCTGGTGGCCCTGGAACCTGATCCTCCCGGACTGGGTCACCGTCATCGTCGCGGCCTTACCTATGTCGTGGATGAGCGCGGAGAAGAACAGGAAAGCCCTGCGGTCCACCCCGCCTTCGACGGAGACCGCCATGTGCGCGACGATCCTCGCCCCGTACACCTTGAAATCGGAGGACGGGTCATCGAGCATCGCCTCCAGGTGTTCCATCACCTCGAGTGTGTGCCCCCAGACGCCCAGGTGATGGTAGTAGTTCTGCGGAACGTCGAAGACGTCGGCCACTTCGGGCAGCAGCGCCGCAAGCGCGCCGAGCTCCCTCAACGTCGACGCGGTATCCGCGGGGCGGGGGGCTCGCATCAGCCTGGCCAGTGCGCCCCACACCAGCCTGGGCTCGACCCGCCCGAGAGCCGGAGCCGCTCGTTTCAGGGCCTGCAGCGTGTTCTCTTCGATCTCCAGCCGGTATCGAGCACCCAGTTGGACCGCGGTCAGGACCCTTGAAGGCTGCGCGTAGAGCCCTCCAGGCGAGACGGCCTTGAGGCGCCCCGCGGCCAGGTCCGACTCGCCTCCGAACGGGTCGACCAGAGCTCCGCTGTCGGGGTCGAAGGCCATCGCCTGTACTGTGAAGCCTGCCCCCAGCAGGTGCTCGTCGATGCCGCTCCCGGCCGGCACCACCACGATGGTCCTGCGGTCGGTAACTTCAAAGGCACGGGGCAAAAGCGCCACCACGCCACGCGAGCCCTTCAAAGGGACAGGTATCATCCCCGTCGCCGAAGCGAGCGCCCGCGCCATCGTCCCGGCGTCGCGGTCGCAGGCTATCGTGAGCCCGGTCGGCGTCGTGCCGACGAGCGCGTCGGCTACAGCCGAGCCGGCGATGTGGATGTGGAGCCCTGTCTTCCGCGCCGCTTGGGTGGCCGTGGCGGCCAGGGCGTCGTTGTGGAGGGTCGTCTCCAGGTTTTCGCGAGTGACTTCCATCGCGGCAGGTCAGTCCCGCTGCCAGGAGACCCTCACAAAGCGGTCCTTCTCCTGCCACTTTATCTCGAGGTCGCCTTTGAAGGCTTTCTCGAGCTCCTTGCCGATCCTCTCGGCGAGGTGCTCGTCGGTGGTCTCGATGGAGAACTCCCCGTCGTCTTCCTTCATCTCGTAGACCCGGGCGGCGACGTTGCGGCTCCGGCCGTTCCGCTCCACGCGACCGATGAGGTTGAGGATGTCGTCCTTGTGCTCGCGCATGAACGAGCCCTTCAGGGTGACCACCCCCTCGACCTGGCCCTTCTCGAGGCGGAGGTCCCCGGGGCAGAGCTCGCTCTTCGCGCTCTTCTTCTTGACCTGCTTTACCAGTTCGTCGTCCGGTTCCGGGACCCACTTGTGCCCATCGTAAACGGCGCCGCACCGAGGACAGATCTTCATCGAGCCGGTCTCCCTTCAGTCAGAGTCGATGTATTCACGTGGAACCCGCGAGCTGATCATGCAGACCACCTCGTAGTTGATCGTGCCAAGCCTGGCGGCCACCTCGTCCGCGGTTATCTCTTCCGAGCCCTGCGCCCCGATGACGACGAAAGGCACGTCCCCCTCGACGGGCTCGTCCCCCAGCTCCGCCATGCACAGGTCCATGCAGACGACTCCCACGATCGGGCGGCGGACCCCGTTGATCAACACCTCACCACGGCCCGTGAGCAGCCGCGAGACGCCGTCGGCGTAGCCGACCGGAAGGGTCGCGATATAGGCGTCGCGGCTCGGCGCGTAGGTCAGCCCGTAGCTTATGCCATCCCCCGCGGTGACCTTTTTCACGTAGCTGATTCGCCCGGTCAGCGACATGGCGGGCTTGAGGCGTGTCACATCGGCGAACGCGTCCGAAGGATGAAGCCCGTAGATGGCGATGCCCGCGCGGACCATATCGTAGTGGCTCCTGGGGATAGCCATGATCGCTCCACTGGATGCGGCATGCCGGAGGAGCGCCCTGCCCAGCACCCGCTCGGCAACGTCTGCCGACTCCTCGAAGAGGCCCAGCTGCCTTTCGTTGAACGGGTTGCCGGGATCGGCCGACATCGCCAGGTGCGTGTATATGCCCTCGACATCGAGTCCGGGCATCTGGCCGATCGCCCCGGCGAACCCGCCGACCCCTTCGGGGTATACGCCGACCCTCCGCATCCCGGTATCCACCTTGATGTGCACCGTGGCCGGGGTACTCTTCAGGCGGGAGGCCTCTGAGAGAGCCTGCGCCCACTGGAGCGTGTAGACCCCGCAGGTAAGGTGATTCTCGACGACGGCATTCGCCGCGCGAGTCGGCGGCTCGAAGAGCACGAATATGGGGCAATCGAATCCGGCGCCCCTCAGGCGCAGGGCTTCCTCGACGAGAGCGACCCCCAGGCAGTCCGCTCCACCGTCCAGCGCCGCTCGCGCGGCCTGCACGTCGCCGTGACCGTACCCGTTGGCCTTGACGACCGCCATGAAAGAGCAATCAGGTGGGGTCAGACCCTTCAGGAAGCGTACGTTTCCGCGGATGCGGGAGAGGTCCACTGTTGCCGCAAGGGGCCTGATGGGTCCCTCCCGGGTGAACGAAGTGTCCAATTACCAACCGCCTGTGGTGTTCCGTGCGGCCGCGGGCCGCCTGGTTGCACTCGTCCGCAGATAATCTCTTAGCCTTCGACGGGGACATCCCTGCTTATCAGCTTCACGATGTCGGCCATGGTGATGATGCCGACCAGGCTGCCGCCCTCGACGACGGGAAAGCGTTTCATCTTCTTCCTGCTCATCATGGTGGCGACGTCCTCCGCCGAGTCGTCGGCGTCCACCGTGACCACCTCGTCGGTCATGACGTCCCCCGCGGTGTTGCCGACCGCCTTGCGGAACTTGTCCTCGAACCGCTGCACCGACCCGGGCACGAAGATATAGGAGTCCAGGAAGTGGACGAAAGAGGGCAACGGCACGTCCGTGTCGTGCACAATGAGATCGCTCTCCGTGACGATGCCCACCAGGTCCCCCTCGGCGTCGACGACCGGGAGACCGCCCACGTTCTTGTCTATCATCACCTTCGCGACGTCGGTCACCGGCGTCTCCGGTGTCACCGTCACCGGGGCCGGGGTCATCGCTTCCCTGACCTTTATAGTCTTCATCTCATCGCCTTTCTCGGCTCGCGTTCACTGCCTCGTTCAGCATCGCTCCGGCCACCCGCCTTCCACCCTGAGTGCGAGTGGGAGGTGCCTTATCACGTCGCCGGCGGTCATGCCCACCATGGCGTCCATCTCGGCCGCCAGGTCCGCGGCGAGGCCGTGGAAGTAGACTCCCGCGACGGCCGCCTCGAACGGTCCCATGCCCTGACCAATCAGAGCGGCGATGCAGCCCGTGAGGACGTCTCCCATGCCTGCCGTGGCCATCCCGGGGTTCCCCGAACTGTTGATGCGCGCCTCCCCACCGGGCCGGGCTACCACGGTGCCCGCACCCTTGAGGACCACCACGCACCGCCACCTGTCAGCCGCCTGGAGCGCCGAGCCCACGCGGTCGGCCTGTATGTCCGCCGCGCTTGTATCGAGAAGGCGCGCCATCTCTCCCGGGTGGGGCGTCAGCACCAGCGGTCCCGAGCGCTCTCGAAAGAGATCCGTCGCGCCGGCCATCGCGTTGAGCCCGTCCGCGTCGAGCACCGTCGGCAGGTCGAAAGAGGCGACCAACTGGTGCACCAGCCTCGCCGTCTCCTGCGAAGTCCCAATCCCCGGTCCGAGCGCCAGCACATCGAACCTGTCTCTTATATCGGCAAGGACACCTGCCGCCTTCAACGACAGGCCGCCGCCTTTTTCCTGCGGGAGCCCCCGCGTCATCACCTCGGTGAGCTTCACCTCGAGTATTCCGTGAAGGCCCTCGGGCACTGCGGCGGTCACCAGCCCTGCGCCCGACCTGAGGGCCGCCTGAGCGCACATCGCAGGAGCCCCGGTCATCCCGGGCGAGCCTCCCACCACCAGCACGCTGCCACACTGCCGCTTGTGCGCGTCGGGAGCGCGGGCGGGCAGCATCGCCTCTGCGTCCTGTTGTTCTGTCAGGTAGATGCGGGACTCGGGCACGCTCTCGAGCAGGTGCTCGGGGATCCCGATGTCCGCGACCTCCAGCTCTCCGCACAGAGAGGCGCCCGGGTACTGGACCAGCCCCAACTTGGCAGCGGCGAACGTCACGGTGCGCGCGGCGCGGACCGCTTCACCCGGCGCCGCTCCTGTGGCGCCGGTCACGCCGCTCGGGATGTCCACGGCCAGCACCGGGCTGCCATAGCCGTTCATCGCGCCGATCGCCGCGGCGAAGATTCCCCCGGGTCGTCCCGCGAACCCCGTACCGAAGATCGCGTCGATGACCAGGTCGAACCCGGGCACCGCCAGGGTGAAATGTTCGACCTCGGAGGGTTCTTCCACTCGCACGACCGCCGTAAGGGGCTCCGCGAGCAAATCGTAGTTCGCCCTCGCGTCGGGACTGAGTTCGTCCGGTCCCGCGAGGATGAAGACCGTCACCGAGTAACCGTCCGCCGCCAGCAGCCTCGCGGCCACGAAGCCGTCGCCACCGTTGTTGCCTTTGCCGCACCAGATGGCCACACGCCTGGCGCCCGTCGAGGAGAGCATCTCCCCCGCCGCTGCGGCTATCCTCGAACCCGCTGACTCCATCAGGATCAAACCCGGTATCTTCTCGACCTCTATCGCGGCCCTGTCGACCTCGGCCATCTCTCGCGGCATCAATACTCTCAACCTTACCTCCAGTGCCCCTTCTCTGACCGCACTTTCACCCCCGCCAGCCCTTGACCTTCCGAGATCTCCACTTCCGCGGACGCTGTGTTCTCCTTGCGTTCGAGCAGCCTGAACGCCGCAGTACTGCTGACGACCATGTAACCCGCCACTCCTAGGGCCACCCCCTCAGTCAACAGGATGGGAACGGCGGCGCCCAGTGACGGCAGCAGGTTGCGGACAGCCAGGCCCACATGTCCGAGGCCGGGCGCCGTTACGCATAACACCGAAATAAGACACGCTATCGAGACGAGTCCCATCAGCGTGCCGGCGGCCAGCATCGCCCGCTGCCAGTTCCTCTGACCCGCGAACGGGCGCGGCGGGTCCACCAGCAGGCCAGCGATGGCCGCGGCGAACGCGATGAGCAGTCGCACCGCCCCGGAAAAGAGGACCGCGCCAAGGAAGTAGCCGAGGCGCCTGGCGCTTGCGCTCGCAAGGGTGGTAGAGGCCTGAATGGTGTAGGTGTGCAGGTTGTTGGCCATGTCGATGAAGGTCACCACCAGCGCGGCGGACCCAATCAGCATGAGCAGGAGCGGGAGCATCCTGGAAACGAACTCGAAACCGGTCCGCTGCCCCGCCGCGCGCCCGCGAGGGTAGATGCCCGAGGCGCCGTATGCCGGTGCCAGGGGGGCGTCCATTGTGCCGACCGCTCTCCTTGACGCCGCGCCGGGCATTCCCGCCGGGACCTGCCGGCCGGGCCGGGTTGACACCGTGGTCTCCGCAGTCATCTTCTCGGCCTGCCCGGCACCGCCCGCCGTCCGCGGCCTGCCGCCTTCGCCAGCCGCTGCCTCGACAAGCTCAACCCCGCAACGATGGCACACATCGCAGCCGCACTTCTGCTCCCGACCGCATTGCGGGCAGTATGCCATCTGGTAGTTACTCCACTGTCACCGTCTTGGCCAGGTTGCGCGGCTGGTCCACGTTCCTGCCTCTCATCTTGGCTATGTAGTAAGCCAGCAGTTGAAGGTGGATCACGGTCAGGAGCGGGTACAGCATCTCGGCTGTCTCCGGGACCCAGAGCACTTCCTCGCATATCCCCGCGATCTGTTCGTCCCCCTCCGTGGCCACCGCCACGACCGGAGCCCCCCTCGCCTTGACCTCCTCGATGTTGCTGATCATCTTGTCGCGCACCGCGTCGCGTGTCACGATCGCCACCACCGGGACGCCTTCGTCCAGAAGGGCTATCGGGCCGTGCTTCATCTCCCCGGCCGGGTACCCCTCGGCGTGTATGTACGAGATCTCCTTCAGCTTGAGCGCGCCTTCCATCGCTATCGGATAGCCGACGCTCCTCCCGAGGAAGAGGAAGTCGTCTCTGTCGAAGTACCTGGCGGCACAGTCCTTCACCGCGTCCGCGGCTGACAGCACCTTCTCCATCTTCGAAGGCGCGGCCATCAGCTCGTCGACCATCATCCGGTACTTGCCGTCTCCCATCGTCCCCCGGACCCGCCCCAGGTGCATGGCGAGCAGGTACATCGCTGTCATCTGCGCGGTGAAAGTCTTGGTCGCGGCGACGCATATCTCGGGCCCGGCCCGCGTGTAGAAGTTGCCGTTGGACTCGCGGGTCATCTGACTTCCGACCGTGTTCACGACGGCGACGACCGTGGCGCCGCGCTTTCTCGCCTCCCTGACGCCGGCGAGGGTATCCAGCGTCTCCCCGCTCTGGCTGATGGCGACCACCAGGTCTTTGCTGGTGACCAGGAGGTTGCGCGACCTGAACTCCGAGGCTATCTCGATCTCCGCCGGCAGCGCCGCCCAGCGCTCGAACAGGTACTTCGCAAGCAGCCCGGCGTGGAACGCGGTTCCACACGCAACAACCACTATCCGCCTCAGGCCCTCCGCCGCCTCCGGCGTCATGCAAAGCTCACCGAGCTCGACCTCGCCGCGTTGATCGAACTTGTCCCTCATGGTGTCTGAGACCGCCCGCGGCTGCTCGAATATCTCCTTGAGCATGAAGTCCTCGTACCCGCCCTTCTCGGCGGCGTCCAGGTCCCAGTCGACCTCGGCCACTCCGCGCGAGACCTCGGCGCCTTCGAGGTCGGTAATGGTAACGCCGTGGCCGTCCAGGGCGGCGACGTCGTTGTCCTCCAGGAAGATGACCCTCCTGGTGTTCGCCAGGAACGCGGGCACGGCGGACGCGACGTAGTACTCGCCCTCGCCGATTCCAATCACCAGGGGGCTGTCGCGCCTCGCGGCTACGATGACTCCCGGCTCTTCCCGGTGCACGGCGACCACGGCGAAAGCCCCTTCGACCCTCTTCAGGCTGTCGCGCATGGCCTGCGCGAGGTCGCCTTTGTAGCTCTCCTCGAGGAGGTGCGCCAGCGTCTCGGTATCGGTCTCCGAGCGGAAGACGTGGCCCCTTGCCTGCAGGTCCGCCCGCAACTCGGTGAAGTTCTCGATGATCCCGTTGTGGACGACCGCGATGCTGTTCGAGCAGTCCAGGTGCGGGTGAGCGTTCAGCTCGGTCGGAGCCCCGTGCGTGGCCCAGCGCGTGTGCCCTATGCCGGTCGAGCCCGCGAGATCGACCAGTTCGAGGGTCGCCCCGAGCGCGTCGAGGTTTCCCACCACCCGGATGCACTCGAGGTCGCGCTCGGAGGAGACCACGCAGATGCCCGCCGAGTCGTAACCCCTGTACTCTAGCCTCCTGAGGCCCTGGTAGAGTATCGGCTGGGCGTCCCTGTTGCCCAGATAACCGACTATCCCACACATGTTGTCTCCATAAGATAGACCGTTGTCAGGCACCATTCCGTGCATTACGGGGTCGGCTCCTGACAGCCTGACACTAACGTACATAACGTTGCCAGACCCCGGCAGGTCACGCGTAGCCGTCGAGCTCCCGCGTTATAGCGTCGGCGATGCTCTGGGCGACGTCCTCGGCCAGCCGGAGGCTCGTCGCCTCGACCATCACCCGCTCGACCGGCTCGGTGCCAGACGAGCGCACAAGTACGCGCCCGTTGTCGCCCAGTTCCCGCGCGTACTTTCGGACTGTCTCCCAGACGGGCATGCCGGGCTCGAGCCTGCGCCCCGACCGCGGGGTCACGTTCAGGAGGACCTGCGGGTACTTGCGCATGATGCTCGAGAGCTCGGAAAGTGACTCTCGGCTCTCTTTCAGCATCCCCGCCATCAGCAGCGCCGTGAGCGTGCCGTCGCCGGTCGATGCGTGCTCGCGGAAGACAATGTGCCCCGACTGCTCGCCTCCGAGCAGGGACCCTGTCGCGTGCATCTCCTCGAGGACGTACCGGTCGCCCACCGGCGCCTGTATCGACTGGATGCCGTTCTCCTCCAGCGCCTTGTAGAGCCCCATGTTGCTCATGACCGTAGAGACGATCAGCGGAGGATGGAGCAGGTCGTGCTCCTTCAGGTACTTGGCGGCTATCGCCATTATGAAGTCGCCGTCACGGACCTCCCCGGTCTCGTCGACACAGATGCAGCGGTCGGCGTCGCCGTCCAGCGCAAAGCCGGCCTGGGCGCCCCACCGGGTGACCAGGTCCGCGAGACGGCCGGGGTGGGTCGAGCCCGTATCGAGGTTTATGTTCCGCCCGTCCGGCTCGGCGCCGATCGTCTCGACGGTTGCCCCGAGCCTTCCGAAGGCCTCCGGGCACACCCTGTACGCCGCGCCGTTGGCGCAGTCGAGCGCGACCTTGAAGCCCTCGAGGCTGAAGGATGCGCTGGAGCAGAGATGAGCGACGTAGCGCTCCTCCGCGTCGCGCACGATGGTTGCCTCGCCGACCGGGCCGCCAGCGCCCGAGACTGCCAGGGCCTCGAACTCGGCCTCTATCGCCTTCTCGATGTCGTCGGGGAGCTTTATGCCGCCGGGGCCGAAGAACTTGATGCCGTTATCTACGAACGGGTTGTGTGACGCCGAGATGACCACGCCCACGTCCGTGCCCAGGTCCTCGGTGAGGAAGGCGACGGCCGGGCTGGGTATCACTCCGGCGAGCAGCACGTCGGCCTTCTCGGCGAGCATGCCGGCAACCAGGGCCGACTCGAGCATCATCCCCGACACGCGGGTGTCGCGGCCGACTATCACTCGGCAGCCTCCGCCACCCAGCGCCCGGATGCCTGCTCGCCCGAGCTTCAGCGCGAGCTCGGGGGTGAGGTCCCGGTTGGCCTCGCCACGTATCCCGTCTGTCCCGAAATACTTCTTCAAGAACGCCTCCGGAGGGGCTTGTTCCCGGCAATATACCACAAAAGAGAATTCACGAGGTGGATAATCGAATCCTTGTGCGGGACGGTATCGGGTCCGCAGCCGGGGAGGCGGCAGACGGGCCACCCGCGGCGCGGCTTTGAGTGCGGTCAGCGCTTGGAGAACTGCGGCCTCTTGCGGGCTTTCTTCAGTCCATACTTCTTGCGCTCCTTGATGCGGGCGTCCCTGGTCAGGAATCCCGCCCTCTTGAGGTCGCCCCTGAGGTTCTCGTCGGACACGACGAGCGCGCGAGCTATGCCGAGCCTCATGGCGCCGGCCTGCCCGCTCATACCTCCGCCCTCGAGCTTTGCGATAACGTCGTAGCTGCCCTTCAGGTCGAGGTGGACGAGCGGCGCGAGCACTTCGATGCGGTGGCGCCTGTTGGGGAAATACGCGTCGAGTTCTTTGCCGTTCACGGTGACGTTGCCCGACCCGCTGTAGATGCGGACCCTGGCCACAGCTTCTTTTCGCCGACCCGTTCCCCGGATGAACTCTTCAGCCAATTCTACCTGCCTTTGATCTCGAGCGGCTGCGGCTGCTGCGCGATGTGTGGATGCTCGCTCCCCGCGTATACGTGGAGCTTCTTGAGCATCGCGCGGCCGAGCCGGTTGCGGGGCAGCATGCCCCTGACCGCCCTGATTATTATCTGCTCGGGGTGCTGCTTCTTGAGAGTCGCGTACGGCGTCTCCTTGAGACCCCCCGGGTAGCCGCTGTAATGGTAGTACATCTTCTTGTCTTCCTTGCCGCCCTTGAGAACTACCTTCTCAGCGTTTATCACGATGACAAAGTCGCCGGTGTCCATGCTGGGCGTGAAGATCGGTTTTGTCTTGCCCCTGAGTATCTGGGCCACGCCGGTCGCGAGCCTGCCCAGCACCTCTCCTTCCGCGTCGACGACGTACCACTTGCGGTGGATGTCGGCCGGCCTGGCGCTGTAAGTGTTCTTTGTGAGCTTAAGGTTAGCCATTTTATCTGACCGCTACCCCGCGCGGTGTCGTTTCCATCGTAAAAACGACGCCCATCCGGGCGCCGAAAACACCTGTTGATAATAGGTTACCCGTAAGGCGGTGTCAAATTGAGCGCCCGCCGCGCCGCTCTTCTAGCGGCCCTGGAAGTAAGCGCCCACCCCGCGCGCGATCGCGTCCGCCACCTGGTCCTGCCCGGAGGGGTTGCCACTCACCATGGCCGGATCGTTCTCGATCAGGACCACCGGCACCCTCGATAGCACCGAGCCCACATAGGCCGGCCCCGCGTTGTTGGAAGTACCCCCGGCATCGTTCATCAGCCTGGAGACCCCGACCCCCTGCATGTACGGGAAGAGGGCTCCCGCCAGGATGCGGCTCGAGGCGGCCACCGACGGGTCCACCATGACCCTGGTGCCGCCATGCTCCTTGTACTGGCCCTCGCCCGGGAACAGGACCGCGTGGAGCGCGGGATCGAAGTGCAGGCGTATTACTATCGAGCACGAGTTGCCGACGTCGGCCCTTCGCCTCAGGCTGGCGTAGGAGTCGGCGCTTTCCTTGGTCAGGACGACGCGGTTGCCGGCCTGCTCGAGCCTGGCCTTCGTCTTCACGGCCAGGTCCCACATCGCCTGGAGCTCTCCGTCCGCTCCTCCGTTGTCCGCCACGTCGAGCCCACTGGCGGGGTCCATCTCGCTGCCGGGGGAGCCGCCGGAGTGACCCGGGTCCAGACACACGGTATGGGCGGAGCCGGTCTTCGGCGCAGGCTGTGCCGCAGCCGCCTGCGCCGGTTGTCCTGTAGTCTGCGCGGTGGACTGCGCGGTCCCCTCAGGCTGGTGCTGGCCCTCCGGCTGCCCGGTCTGGCCCGCCCCGGGCGAAGAGGCTTCGGAGTCGGCCGATCCCTGCACGGGTTTGCCGGACTCGACCCGTGCGTCGCGCAGGCCTGTCAGCCGCACCGTCACCAGCTCTCCCTTCTCCGCCAGGCTGCCGGGTTTCGGGTCCTGCTCGCGCACCTTCAGCCTGCCTAACTCGTCCTCGGACGAGCTATCCTGGAACGGGTCGACCTCGATCACGAGGCCGGAGCCTTCGACCTTCTTCTGAGCCTGCTCGTAGGTCTTGCCGAGAACGTCGGGCACCTTGAAGCCACCACCGCTCCCGCCCGACACCAGCAGCACCAGCAGGAGGGCCATCAGCCCGCACGCAGCCAGCGTGCCCGCCCATACCGCAAGCACCTGGAGCCGGTGGCGCCTGTCACGCCTCTTCTCGCCGAGGAGCGCCTTTCGGCTTATCTCGACATGCTGGTTTTCGAGTTCGTCGTCTGTCATCTTACAACCCAGAAGTTTCCACTTGTTTACAATTATAACAGCAGGCCCGAACAAATACAGGCCATCTTCCGTTCGGCGTCGGGCGCGAGACTGCCTGATCGCGCACTACCGGTGTCGCGCCCCGGCTCCCATGCTTCCCTCCGGGTAGGTCACACCCCAGAAGAAGAGGCCGTGCGCGGGCAGCGGGTCGACGCATGGTCTCGTCCCGCCGCCGAGATGTCCCTCGAACTCTTCAAGGCTCATCCTTTCCGTCCCGACGGCCATTACGGCCCCGACCAGCAGGCGGACCATCCTGTACAGGAACGAGACTGCCCTGACGCGGACGTACAGCAGTTCCGGGAACATCTCCATGGTCTCGAGATCGCACTCGAAGACCGTCCTGCGGGTCGTACCTTCCTCGGCCTTCACCCGGAACGCCGAGAAGTCGTGCTCGCCGACGATCATCGAGCAGGCCCTCGCTGCACGCTCCGGGTCGAGCGAGCCGTGGAGGTGGTAGGCGTACTCGGCGAGAAGCGCCGAGGGCGCCCGCCGGTTCAGGATGAAGTAGCGGTACTCCCTGGAGAGGGCGTCTCTCCGCGGGTCGAACCGTGGAGGCACCTCGCGCATCCCCGTCACCGCGATGCCGTCGGGCAGCAGAGCGTTGAGGCCTCTCGACGCGCGTCCCGTGTCGACCTCGCCGTCCAGGTCGAACGCGGCGACCTGCCCCAGCGCGTGCACCCCGGCGTCTGTCCTGCCGGCTCCAAGGGTATGCGCTTCCTGACCGGAGAACGTGACGATGGCGCTTTCCAGCGCCCCCTGGACCGTCGGCATGCCCGGCTGCTTCTGAAAGCCGCGGAAATCCGTCCCCTTGTACTCGAGCGTCACCAGGTACCTCGGCATCCATCCTCCAGGAGGGTCAAGCGCCTCCGCTCACGTGCTCTATTATCGACTCGAGCGAAGAGTAGCCCACCACTCCCCTGTCGACGTCGTCCATGGCCTTGCGCAGGTTGCGCTGCAGGACGGGATCGGGGGAGACCTCCTCGAGCTGTCTCAGCAAGTCGATTATCTGTTTCATCTTGCGCACCATGTCGCCCACCGAGCGGCCGGGGAACCGGTCCAGCATGTCCTCGAGTTCGGCGCCGCCGGCCCACATGTGAGCCGCCTCGCCGAAGCCGGTATCGAGGGAGCCCAGAAGGTCCAGCCCCGCGTTGCCCTCCCCGCCTTTGAGCTCGTCCTCTATCGCGTCGAGGCGCACCAACACTTCGCCCAGCGCTCCCTGAAGGTACTCGTCCGGCCCCGCCGTCCCGCGCTCCCTCAGCGTATCTCCCTCCCTGGATTCGTAGATCGCCCACGCGGCTACCGCCGCCAGCTCCCTGGGCTCGAGCGTCGAGAACAGCCCGCCGTACAGGGCCTCGACCAGCAGCAGGTCGCACTCGTTGTATATCCGCCGCAACGTCTCGCCCTTTGGCGTCGGCTTCTCTCCCAACATGAAGCCGAAGCGGTTCAGCACTGACACCACGTCGACCAGCCGCTTGGAGACGACGTCGTACCCGGCGTCCCGCTCCTTGCCCGATGAGGTTATCTGCCGTTCGATGCGCTCGGCGCGCCTCGCCGCCTCGAGGCAGCGGTCCCTGTGCCGGCACCTGGAGCACGGGTGCGAATCGATCCGCGCCTTGAGGCCCGCCGATTCGTTCGCGAGCGCTTTCTCGTCGGGGCTCCGGCCCGCGCCTCCCTTCTCGGAGGACGCCTCGCGAGCCAGCGTCTCCATCTTTGCGCCTACCGTGCGCCGGACCTTTCTCGTAGGCGAGGTGACCTTGGACACCTCAACAGCACCGATCACCTCCGGAGGTCGGTCGAACGAGCCGGTCGACATTCTGCGGTAACGTCCGCCCGAATCGACGACCAGGACGCCCTTCTCGGACTTCCGGTCTTTCGGCTTCCTGACCACCGCGACGACCCTCCTCGATTCCCCCGCTCCAGCGATGAACACGTCGCCCGCCTGGAGGCTGTTGAGCGCCTCCCTGGTCTCCTGCTGCTTCCTGTCGCGACTCATGGTAGCCAGCCGGCGCGAAGCCGAGTCCCTCTCCTTCTGCAACGAGCGCAGCTCCCCGGCGTCACCACCCTCGACGCAGGTGCTGGCCTCTAGCTCTCTGGCCAGGTCTTCCCTCAGAACCTCGAGCCGGGCCTCCAGGTCGACCACCCTGCGGTCCGCGACGAACTGAGCGAAGGAAAGGTTGATGAGCTTCTGTGCCTCGGCAAGGTCGTGGGTCGCCAGGACGTTGACGGCCATGTTGTACGTGACCTGGAAGCTGGAGACCACCGGGCTGGACTCGCGGGTGACCAGCGAGCGGACCTGGTCCGGGCTGAAGTACTTCTGGTAGAGCACCACCGAGTAGCCGACCTCGTCGATGCCCCTTCTGCCCGCGCGGCCGGTGAGCTGCTTGTACTCGCCCGGAGAGAGCGGGCGGTGTTTCTCCCCGGTCCATTTCGACAGCGACTCGATCACCACGGTACGCGCCGGCATGTTGATCCCCAGGGAAAGGGTCTCGGTCGCGAACACCACCTTGACGAGCCCGCGTGCGAACAGCTCCTCGACGACCTCCTTGAAAAGGGGCAGCTCCCCGGCGTGGTGGGCCGCGACCCCGTTCGCCAGGGCCCGCCTGAACCGGGCGTAATCCAGGCACTCGAGGTCGGCCTTCTCAAGCGTTGCGACCCTCTCGTCGAGGTAGGCCTCGACCTCGCGGGCGGCCTCAGGCGGATTCAGCCTGTCGCCTTTCTCGAGCCACCTCGAGACCGAGTCCGCGCACCCCGCCCTCGAGAAAAGGAAGTAGATGGCCGGCAGCATCTCGCGCCGCTCGAGCTCTTTTATGACCTCCTCGCGCCTCGGTGTCAGCTCGGACGCGCCGCGACGCCTCCTCCCGGTGTCGCGAGCGGCCTGGGACTTCTTGGCTATGTCCATCTGCTCGCCGATGACCCGCATCAGGTTTTTCGCGAACAGGGGCACGAGCGATCGCCCAACGAAGTACAGGTTCTTGAGCTTGACCGGACGCTCCGTCGAGACGACCACCCTGACGTCACCCCTCAGCGAGTCCATCCATTCCCCGAGCTCACGGGCGTTCGAGATGGTCGCGCTCAGGCCTACCAGCTTTACGGCGGAAGGCAGCAGGATGACGATCTCCTCCCAGACGGCGCCCCTGAAAGGGTCGTGCATGTAATGGACCTCGTCGAGCACCACCGCACCGAGGTCGTCCAGCAGCGGGCTCCGCTCGTACAGCATGTTGCGGAGGACCTCGGTGGTCATGACGACCAGGGGGGCCTCGCCGTTGATGCTGTTGTCACCGGTCAGCAGCCCGACCTCACCGGGGGCGCCGGCCCTTGAGAGGTCCCTGAACTTCTGGTTGGAGAGAGCTTTCAGCGGCGTGGTGTAGAAGAACCTCTTGCCCGCGGAGCGGGCCATCTCCAGGGCGTACTCCGCGACTATCGTCTTGCCCGAGCCCGTCGGAGCCGCGACCAGCACCGACAGCCCTTTTGACAGGTGGTCGATGGCCTCGACCTGGTAAGGGTCAAGGGCGAACGGGTACCTCTGCTCGAATCGTTGTCTGTCCATGTGCCAATTGTAGCAGTACACGCGGCGGGGCAGGCCGCGCGGGCGCGCAGCGGTATGGCCCCCCCGCTGCCGTAAACCTATAATCTGTTAAAGCGGCGGACCGGGGGGCAGCCATGAGGATTTTCACGCTTGACGCGGAGGGCAGGAGGGGAAGCCCGGGATCTCTGGACGGGGTCGAGCTCGAGGGCCTGAAGGTCATATGGATCGACTTAGAGTCGTCCGACAAAGTGGGACTGGAGAGGGCCTCGGGCCTCCTGGGGGTCGACACCGCGACACACCGCGAGCCCGCGTCGCAACTGCCATCCTCGAACGTCCAGGCTTACGAGGACCGTTACCTGTTCGTCCGGTGGAACGACGCGCGCCTCTCCGATGAAACAGTCACCACCCCGTACGTCAGGATATACATCGGCCAGAAGTTCCTCCTCACCGTCCACTCCAAGAATTTCCCGAGGTTCGAGAAACTGTTCGACGACCTCGTCGACAACGCCGTCCCGGCCGTCGCGGACCCTGCCCGGATCGTTTTCTACATCCTCGACTGCCAGGTCGACGATTACTTCTCGCTCATCGAGACGATCGCGAACCGCATCGAATCGCGGCTGATAACGGAGAAGGGCAAGGATTACCTCGCGACGTTCAAGCTGCTCAAGCAACAGAACAGGACCATGCGCAGGGCGGTGGCGACAAACCGGGACTTGCTCTCGAAGCTGATGCGGCGGGGCGACGTGGAGGCGTTTATCCCGGCCGACGTGTCACGAGACCTCAACTATGTGTACGACCACCTTGTCACCGTCTACTCCGAGGCGGAGAGCAACAGCGAGCTCATCACCGACTCGCTCGACATACACCTTAACGTCACCATGAAGCGCCTGACCACCATCGCGACAATCTTCATGCCGCTGACGTTCCTGGTCGGCCTTTACGGGATGAACTTCAGGCACATGCCAGAGCTGACCTGGAGGTACGGGTACCTGATGGCGTGGATAGCCCTGGTCGTCATAGCGGTGGTCATGATAGTGGTCGCGAGGAAGAAGGACTGGTTCTGAGGAGCTGAAGGAAAGGCAAACCACGCACCGAACAGTTGGTTGACGGTCCGACGCGTCTGGACGGCAAATGGAAAGCGCGTACATACAGCCTGACTTCATCAACCCCCCCGCCGCCGCGGGCGACGCCTCGCGCGTGTGGGTAGAGCAGGCCGGGCCCGTTTCGCGGTTGCGGCGCGAGGGCGCATGGCTGCTCCTGGCGTCGGCGGTCCTGGCGCTGTCCTTCGGGATGCCCGGCCTCAAGTCGAAAGGGCTCTGGCTCGCTCTCCCGTGCGTATTCCACAGCGTCACTCACCTGCCGTGCCTGACTTGCGGGCTGACGCGGAGTTTTGTGAGCACCGCGCACGGTGACCTCGCGGCTGCGCTGGAGTTCCATCTGCTGGGCCCGGCGCTTTTCACGCTCGTGTTCGCCTGCGCGCTGTATCTGGCCGCTTCGCTGGCGACGGGCAGGAGGGTGCGCTTCAGGCTTTCACCGAAATCGAGAAGGCTGACCTTCGCGTGCGCCCTCGGCGTCTTCATCGCGGCGTGGGTGTTGAAGGTGTCTTTCTTGAAGGTTACCTGGTAAGGCACGAGGACCGTCGCCGTCCGGATGGCGGTGGCGGGAAAGGAGGGTATGTTGGACGAACAACAGAGTACGGGCAGCCTCATCCAGAACCTGTACTACTACATCCAGCAGAGGCTGACCACTGATTGGACCACGGACCCCGGCACGGCGATCCTGCTCACCATAGTCACGTGCGGCATATACGGGCTGTACGTCTTCTACAAGCTCTTCGAGCGGCGCGACCAGCACTTCGCGCGGGTGGCCAACATGGTCAACACCTCGATGGCGCTCCTGAAGGAGAAGGCGGCCGCGGCCGGGAAGTCCGAGCTGATAGCCCAGGAAGTCGGCCAGCTCGAGATGGTTCAGCGCGAGATCTACGACCAGAGCCGCGAGAGGGGCGCGGTGCTCTGGCTGCTACTCGCCATATTCACCGGCGGGATAGGCACTTTCATCGGGTACTACCTGCTCATGGACGATTTCGCGAAGCACGACCAGCTCGAGGCACAGTACTTCACACTGATGTCGGCGGCGCTCGCGAAGATCGGCCTGGCCTCGCAGGCCTCGCAGGCCGCCCCTGTGCTGCCCGAGAGGAACTTCGTGACTTTCCTGCTGCTGACCATCGTGACCTGCGGGATATATGGCCTCTACTGGCTTTATATACTGATAAGGGACGGCAACGACCAGTTCGAAAGCCAGGTGCAGTGGGAGGACTTCATCTACAGCGCTCTGGCCGCCCGGTAGGACGCAGCGACGCTCGGAGGGCGATCGACAGGCCGAAGCGGGGCGCGGGGTGGTAGAGTCGGCCCGCGACGGAAAGGTCCGGGTCGGCGGCCGCTAAGACAATGGGAGGTTCGATGGAATTCTGCAGCGAGTGTGGCCAGGGCAACAGGGACGATTCGGCTTTCTGTATCCAGTGCGGGACACCGTTGAAGCAGCAACCCCCCGGTGAGCAGCCCGGTACGACGCCCGAGTCCGGGCAGACCCCGGAGTCGGCGGGCCAGGCGCCGCAGCCCCAGGGCGAGCCCATGCCACAGCCTCCGGGACCGCAAGGGGCCGAACCTGCCGGACCGCCGCCAGCGGGACCGCCGCCGCAGGCCCCGATGCAGCCCTTCACGCCGGGCGCCCAGGCGCCACCCGGGTACGCGCCTCCGCCCATGATGCGTGTCGTGCCGACCGATGGGCTCGCGATCGCCTCGCTGGTCCTGTCGATCTCGAGCTTCATCTTCTGCCCGTTCTTCGCGGCGATCCTGGGGTTGGTTTTCGGCTACATAAGCCTGAACCACATAGCCGAACAGAAGGGCGCGCTGGGTGGTGAGCCGCTGGCCAGGGCCGGGATAATAATCGGATGGGTACACCTCGGGCTGGTGATACTCGCGGGCATCCTGCTGCTCATACTCGTCGTGGTCGGCGTGGTCAAGACGAGCTAGCGCCCGCGCCCGGGACGCAGACATCGCGGTGATGCGCGGCAGGCGCGTTCAGACGTCCTCGTCCGCGCACTCGGTCGACTCGTCCAGGGGCACGCGCTTGATCTCGCCGTCCAGCGATTCCACCAGCGCCTCCACCTTCGACTGCGCCGAGTCCAGCTTCTCCTGGCAGTGCCTTATGAGCTCGACGCCGCGCTCGAACCTCGCAAGGCTCTGCTCCAGTTCGAGCTCACCGCTCTCCAGCTCGTCGGTTATCTTCTCAAGCTCCTCAATCGCTTCCTTGAAGGTCGGCTTGTCCTCCACCGACATCACCCCTTCCCGTTACCTCTGCGCTAAGGCTCCCGCGCGCCAGCCTGACCGAGATCGGGCCACCGATCTCGACCTCATTGGGCGAACGGACGACGCCTCCCGTGCGCCCGTCGAAAGTTATCGAGTATCCTCTGTCGAGCACCGACAGCGGGCTCAGGGCCGTGATCTTCACGCCTGTCTTCTCGAGCCTGCTGACGCGTCTTTCGATGTCACGGACCGCCGATTGGGCCAGCGTGGCCTCCCGCGAAAAGACGGCCGCCCGCAGTTGCGACAGGAGCGCCCCGGGCCGCCCGTAGACCGGCCGGCCGCTGATGACCGCCAGCCTGTGGAGAGCCCTGGTCACTCCCCGCCTGGGGCTCTCCGGTAACGCCGCTGCCGCCCTCTCCCACCTCTGCTGGGCCTGGCCCAGCAGGAAATCGGGACTTCTGAACAGGGGCCTGCTCCTGATGCTCTTGAGGCCGGCGTCTCCCGATCTGAGCTCGACCACGGCGCGGCGTCTCATGGCGGCCCCGCTCTTGGCCAGGAGCGCGTGCACCTCGCTCCGGTCGGGGACCACCGCCTCGGCCGCACCCGTCGGCGTGCTCGCCCGCCTGTCCGCCACCAGGTCCGCTATGGTCACGTCCGGCTCGTGGCCTATCCCGGTCACGAGAGGTACGCGCATGCGCGCGATCGCCCGCGCAACCTCCTCGCTGTTGAAAGGCTCCAGGTCCTGCAGCGAGCCACCGCCGCGCGCCAGGATGACGACGTCCACCGGCCACTCGGCGTCGAAGAAGTCCAGGCCGGCGCATATCTGCCTGACCGCGGAGGCGCCCTGGACCCTGACCCCTCTCACGGAAACGGACGCCGGGGGGAAGCGCCTGCCCAGCGTCACCACGACGTCACGCACGGCGGCCCCCCGGGGGGACGTCACCACGCCGATCCGCTCGGGAAAGATCGGCAAAGCCTTTTTCCGCGCGTCTTCGAAGAGCCCCTCGGCCTGCAGCTTCTTCTTGAGCTCCTCTATCCGGCGACGGATCTCCCCCTCGCCGAAAGGTCTCACCTCGAGGACCTTTATCTGGTATTTCCCCTGCCTCTCGTACAGCGTGAGGTTACCCCTGACCACGACGGAGGCGCCGTCCTCCATCCTGAAGCCCAGCGACTTGAGTTGCGGCTGCGTCAGTATCGCCGGCAGGGAAGCATCGGCGTCGCGAAGGTCGAAATACACATAGTACGCGTAGCCGGTGGTCAGCTTCGAGATCTCGCCTTGAACGGTGACGGATATCGTCTCCAGCGTCGAGCGAGCCATGCGGTTGACCTCGCTCACCGTCAGTATTGTCTCCGCCCGGGACGCGGCGGTTTCGGCCTGGACCTCTTCTTCGTCGCCTTCCGGGGCCGCTTCATCCCATGGCAGAAGGAGTTCGTCGCCTTCCATAATCGTGCCTCCGGCGTCATTATAGCGCAGTGTTTTCAGCCGGGACGGGCGCGCGACGGGCGCTGTGGTGGTCCCCGGGTGGATCCGCCCCCTCGACGCGACGCGGCGGCGGCCTGGACAGGAGCCGCTGCGCTCGTGCCGCTCGTTGTTAGCGGCCGACGCGAGGTTTATCATCAACTGGTC
>Ga0209226_10000327_pt1 | contig 28686 bp, 22 predicted proteins | sample BarGraNGADG00212_2_FD_184497 | JGI IMG/M metagenome (GOLD analysis project Ga0209226, IMG submission 184497) | Arctic peat soil microbial communities from Barrow, Alaska, USA - Barrow Graham LP Ref core NGADG0011-212 (SPAdes) (version 2) | ecosystem: Environmental > Terrestrial > Soil >...
TTGTACGAACGAATTGGCGCTCGGCTCACGCTTGGCCCACGCTCAGATTTTGGGCGGCGGGATTTCGTTTTGTCGGTTTAATTAGTTGCCGGGTGTTGGGTGTCGGGTGTCAGGTGACGGGTGTCGGGTGCCAGACTGTCAACTGATGATTGCCTCCCATGATTATAAGACGACAACTAGGCACTTTTGCAGGGAAATCGCTGGTATATTTCAGTTAAATGTTGTTCACAAGTAGTGGAGAGCGAAGAGTCGAGAGTCAGAGAGCGAAGAGCGGGAGGCAGGGAGCAGAGGGCACCGTGATCGGCGTGGACATGTTGTCCACGCCGCAGGTTCCCCGGGCATGTTGCCCGTATCCGGGGTTGGCCTACACCTGCTCCGCTTTCTGCACCACCGCGAAGTCAACGCCTAGTTCATCGAAGTGTTTCTTGCCGCACTGGGTCTTCTGCCACTCGCTCTCGCGCTGGTCGAGGCGGTCGGCTGTGGCCTTGGTTTCGCGCACCAGATAGAGTCTTTGGTCTCGTTCTTTCACTATCGCCCAGTCGGGGTTGTACGTTCCGAGAGGAGTCTCCACGACGAACCAGGGCGGGAGCTTAATGAAGAGCTTGATGTCCTGCCGCTTGTCAAGCACCTCGGCGAAGTTGCGCTCGGTCTCGGAGTCATATACAACGTAGTCGTAGATCGAATGATCGACGGCAAGCATGTTGCTGAGGTATCTCTCCAGTTCTTCCTCCTCAAAGAGCATCATCTCGTATTCGGCGTCGGCTATTCGCTCGTACTTGATTCCGTCCACCATCAGGTCATGGAGTTTTCTGCGGATGCACCGGAGCGCCTGATCCATGAACTGCTGCGGATTGTTGGCGGCCTCACCGAGGCGACCGCTGCGGACGATGATCTCCGCTATAGTCGCTCGCGTCAGCTCCGTCTCGCGCTGCAAGTAACCTACCATATCCGGGATGGATACCGCGTAACCCATGATCTGCTCTTCGCCAGCGGAAACAAGGGTCGTGGTCACCCCTTGCCTCGTAAGATGGGTTTGCACTGTTTCAATGGTGAACGCGGGCTTCGTGATAGTCTGCTCCTGCTTGAGAAGCTTGACCGCGCCCGCTATCAGTTCTTCCGGCTTGAAGTCCACGGTGTATCGGGTCTTGTGCTTGATCTTCGCCCAAAGGCCCTTGAAATACGGATCGAGCTGATAGCCCTTCTTGAGCGTGACTTTCTCCTTTTGGCGCGCGTTCTTGATGCGACCGGAGTCGAACTTGACGCCGCACTCGTCCTCGATCTCCTTCTGAAGCGAGGCCGCGAACTCCCGATAGCTCTCGTTTGCTATGACGGTCAGGCAGTTGACCGACTGGTCGAAGCAGCGTTCGCCGCTGACTCGAACCGGCAGCCGCAGCCCTCGCCCAATCTCCTGCCGTTTCTTCATCTCAGACCGTGTTTCGTTCAGGGTGCATATCTGGAAGACATTCGGATTGTCCCAGCCTTCGCGAAGCGCGGAGTGGCTGAAAATGAAGCGCAGTGGAGTCTCTACGGAGAGAAGACGCTCTTTGTCCTTCATGATCAGGTTGTAGGCGTCATCATCGGCTTTGGTCTTGCCGGTGGTATCCCGCGCAACACCCTTCGCGTCTTGGGCGAAGTAGCCATTATGCACCTGTTCTGCCGGGAGGGGGTTCAGCCGCGCGTACGAGGCCCGCTTGGAGATAGCCTCATAGGCTTCGACAAACCAATCCCGAATCTTGGGATTGTCGCCTTTGTAGTTCGCCACGCGATCTATGAAGAAAAGCGAGAGAACCTTCATCCGCTGGTCTTCGGGCAGGCGCGATATGGCAAGCTCCTTCTCGAAGTGGCTCTCTATGGTCTGCTCAATCTGCACGCGCATGGCGTCGTCGCGATGAGTGCCCATAGATTCGCCTGCTTGAAGCCTGACGCCGTTGGAAAACTGCACGAAACCGTATGTCGCGTGCATGTTCTCCAGAACATAGCCGCCATAGATCTCCCGCTCTCCGGAAAGCTTGAAAAGATCATCGCCCTTCTTGCTGACGCTCACGGCCTTGCGCTTGGGGCCGTCCGGGGCCATCATGTCGATCTCCAGCTTCGCTACGGGCGGGCCACTTGGGCGGGTCTGAATGGACATCACTCGGATATAGGGCTGGTTGTGGTCCGAGCTCTCCAGCACGGAATTGACCTCTATCTGCTTCACCAGGTGCAGGTCATAGGCTTTCACGGGGTCGAGTTTGTAGACCAGATTGTAGAGATTTCGATGCGTGGCTGAGTATCTAAGGGCGCAGAGGGGGTTGAGGCTCGCGATTGCCGCCTTCGCGGTGTCGGTTTCCATGTTCTGCGGCTCATCCAGAATGACAATCGGCCTTGTCGCCTGCACAAACTCTATAGGCCGCCTGCCTGACATGCGGTCGTGTTCCTGGTGGATGACGGCGATGTCTTTCTTGTTGAACGCGTCTATGTTGATGATGAGAAGCTGCATCTGGTTGCTTGCGGCGAACTGCCGGAGCCGCGACACTTGCCTGGAGTCGTATATCCAGGCGTCGATGGGCTGATTGCCGTAGAGGCTTTGAAAGTGCTCACGGGTAAGCTCTATGTTGCTCATGACGCCTTCGCGAATCGCTACGCTGGGCACGACTATGACGAACTTTTTGAAGCCATAGCGAGCGTTGAGTTCATAGAGGGTGCGGAGGTAGACGTAGGTCTTGCCGGTGCCGGTTTCCATCTCAACGGAGAAGTTCAGCCCGTCCAGAGCATCGCTAACGGGTATCTCGTTGCGCTCCTGCACCATTCTCAGATTCGCCAGGAGCGCGTCTTCGGATAGAGCCAGCTTGTTGCCGATGCCGAGTTCGGACAACTGAAGGGCGGTCGCCGACTCGTCGAGGCGAATCTCATACGCGCTCTGGGCCAGCGGCTGGCCCTCGAATATATCCGCGACCGCATTGATCGCGTCGGCCTGATAGGGTTGGTTGGCGTCGAACTTGATCTTCATACCGTATGGAACTTGATCTCGTGCGCTTTCATCTCCAGCACGATGTTGGTTTTGAGTTGGTCGTTGCCTTTGAACGCCTTGTCCAAGCACAGTGCTGATTCGGGCTTGAGCTCGATCATGCCGCGAAGGGTCTCTTGCGTAATCTCGTCCTCCAGGCAAATGAGAAGGTTCCCATCGGCGACCGAGAAGACAGCGTGTCCGGCGATCTGCTTAGGCTCGATCATCGCAGTAAGAGAGAGGCCGGCCTTCAGCAGAAGCTCGTAGAGGATGTCCTCTTGGGAGCGGTCCGGCAAGACGTGGTCGGCGAAAGCCAGGATGTGCTGAGCAAGTTCATCCGCGTCCTTCGGGGCTTCGTCAGCGTTCCAGAGTTTGAAGTTGCTGGAGGTGAGCTTGAGAGCCTTGAAGCCACGGTCCGGTTTGTCGGTGCTCGCCAAGTCTAGCTTGCCGTTGTCGGCGTCGTTAAGCTTCTTGATGACGCGGCGAACGCGCTCTTTACAGACGTCGGCGATTGTTGGCAGGTCGGCGTCGCCTGTCGGCTCGGGAAGCTGGACCAAGATGAACTTACGATTGCCGTTGTCTTCTTTGTTCTGCTCTAGGACAGCATGGGCGGTCGTGCCGGAACCAGCGAAGAAATCCAGAACAATGTCTTCGTCTTGTGCGGCAGTTATTATGCACAACATGTGAGCTATTAGGGTACTTGGCTTCGGGAAACTGAAAGGCGGCTCACCTTGTTGGAATAGAGCCTTCATCTCGCGCTTGGCTGAATCGTTGCTACCGACATCGTTGTGTTTCCACAGTGTTTTCGTTTTGCTGCCTTGTTGCACCTCAGAGAGGAACCTTTTTAGGTTTGGCTGCGAGTTGCCCTCTTTGCCAAAATAGATCCGTCCATCGCGGATGAGCCTCTGAACCTCCTCTTCACGGTACCGCCAGTGTTTGTTGGGTTCGGGTTCAAACGTCCTGCCTCCTGGAGCATGTATGACGTAGCGGCCATTCTTCCTTTCCCCATCCGCGTATAGGGGAATTGGTTTCCATACGCCTCGTGGATCATCATCATGGTTCTTGTATCGGTCGTCCATTGTTTGGGTTCTTGGAAGCAGGTTGACTGAGCACAGGTCATTGCTCCTTGCATAGCACAGTATATACTCGTGAGAAACAGATACCTGTGAAGCATCGTTCTTGGTTGTGTACATCTTCTCCCAAGCAATTTGCGCGATGAAATTCTCTTCGCCAAACACTTCGTTTAGCAGCAGCCGCAGGTTGTGGACCTCGTTATCGTCGATGCTGACGAATATGAGTCCGTCCTCCCGCAGCAGGTTCTTGGCGAGAAAGAGGCGCGGGTACATCATGTTCAGCCATTTGGAGTGGAAGCGGCCGCTGGTTTCGGTGTTGGTTTCGGCTCTGGCACCGTCGTCGCCGACCTGGCCGGAGTACTTCAGATAGTCTTCCAACCCCTCGCGGAAGTTGTCGGGGTAGATGAACTCATTGCCGGTGTTATACGGCGGGTCGATATAGATCATCTTGACCTTGCCGTAGTAGCTTCTTTGCAGGAGCTTGAGGACTTCGAGATTGTCGCCTTCGATGATGAGGTTCTCGGTGGTGTCGAACTCGACCGACTCATCCCTGCGCGGCGCGAGAGTGCCGGAACTCAGTGACTGCACGGCGCGAATGGCCTCGGACTTGCCCGCCCACGAAAGGCCGTAGCGCTCGGGAGAATCATCAGCAAACTCGCCCAACGCTTGCTTAAACTTGGCGAAGTCAATGGCTCCCTCCGTGAAGACTTCGGGAAAAAGCTCACGCAAGGCTGCGAGGCGGTTTTCAACGATGTCTTCTGATGTCAGAGGCATTCGGGTGGCGTCGTCTGGTTCAGTCATGTTCGTCCTCATTATAGACTCTGCCGATAGTATTAGACGCGCGGGCGGGGAGTTCCTTTGCGGAGATCGGCGCTGGGTCCTGAATCAAGTTCAGGATGACGAGGAAAAAGCGGCGGGTCACGCCGCAGTCCAAGGCGCTTCGCGCGGGGGGGCAGGGTCACAGCGTCGGATATTGCTGCGCCACACGCGCCTGAACACCCACAGTGCTATAGCCGATTTTCAGCAAGCCCCCGTATTGCGGATTGGTATCCTCGTAAGCGTAGATAGTCGGCCTGGAGTCAGGCCGGGGCGGGAAGAACTTATCTGGGCTCATCGTCGTGTCCCTTCAGTTCTTTCCTTGAACTTGACGGCGGCAGGAAGTTTTCGCCGGTCACCACGCTCCTGCCGGTTTTCTGCTCCAGTTCAAGCCGCGCTTTCTGGGCGATCTTGCCGCCTGTCTTACCGGCTTCGGCATTTCTGACCATGCCGGTCGCCTCCACGGTCTCGGCGATCTGGCGGGTGGAGAGTTCCGCGAGGGCAGTGAATATCAGTTCCGCCTCGCTCATGTGGTCCCGCAGGTTCTGGGTCTTGAGACCCTTAATGTCCTTGTGCTTCTTAACTGAAACGCCGCTCCATTCCTGATGAATGATATTGGTCAGAATGGCGTATTCATCTTCTCCGTTTATCTCGTGATCTTTCCAGTAATCGGTGAGTTTGTTGCGGGTTTCCTGCCCCATCATCCGCTGCTGAATCCATTTCTCGCTTCGCCCGTGCTGCTGCCAGTATTCGCGGGCGCGGTCAAGCGAGCGAGCCGGGTCGCTCATGTCCTGAATGCGCTCGTAGCCGACCTTGGCAAGCCACTGTTTGAAGGGTTCTGCCTTGGGTGACGGGATGGATTGGATGATCCGCAGCAATCCTTGAACATCAGCGCAGTCCGTTTCCCTCATTTTACCGTCAGGAGCCTTCATTTTCAACTGTCGACAAATTGTCGACAGTTCCAGCCCGCCCTCGGTATTAACGCGGATTTTCATCTTGAACCAATAATCGCGGGGGTTTACGCTGTCCGTCAACGCCGCCACCACATCCACCACCGAGAAAAACCACGTTTCGGATGGTTCATCATAGATCCGGCGGATACTATAACTCTCAAAAACCGCAAGCGCTTGTTCTTTATTCATTCCCCAACTCCATCGGACGGATCATAGATTCAATGAAGGCGATTTCCTGTTTCACCAGATCAAGCATGGCGTTGACTTCCCACTTGGCGGTGTAGACCTCACCGTGGTCGGTGACTCTCCTTTTTGAGACAACCTGTTTGTCTTGTGCTGTCAAACTCATATCCCAGCGAAAGCTCTGCCTTACCTATTAGTCACGCGGGCGGGGAGTTCCTTTGCGGGAATGGGGTCGCAGACCCCGGGGATTCTGTTACGGGCGGATTACAAATCCCGCCCGAGCGAGCGCTGCTCAGAATGACAGCGGCTGTTGCCAACTACTGCCTCAGCGTGAGATAATGCCCCTGTTATGAGCCCCGCGGCAAAATCGACTGATGCTCCAAAGGCGTATCTCCTCGCGGGAGACGACGACTTTCGCAAGCAGCGCGAGCTTGATGATCTGCTCGCGGGTCTTGTCGCGCCTGATTTCGCCGATTTCGATTTGGAGCACATGGAGGGCAACTCCGCCACTGCCGATAGGATCATGGCCGGGCTGGGGATTCCACCGTTCTCGTCGGCTCGCCGGGTGGTGCTCGTCAAATACGCCAACAAGATGGACGAGGACGAGCAGAAGAAGCTGGCTTCGCGGTTGGCAAAGGCGCCCGCCACCGGATGCCTCATCATGGTCAGCCCGGCACCCGAAAAGTCGGACGGCAAACCCAAGAAGGGCAGCGAAGTCATCGGGGACCTATCCAAGGCCGTGCGCAAAGTCGGGCGTGTGATCCGGGTCGGCGATGAGAAGGGCAGAGATAAGACCGACAACGCCCGGCGGTTCGCGCAGTCGCTGTTCGCCGAGGCAGGCAAGAAGATCGACTCGACCACCTTAGCCGCGTTCCTACAGCGCGCGGGCTCGGATTTCTCGATATTAAGCACGGAAGCGCGCAAATTGATCGACTATTCCGGCGATTCCGACAAGATCACCGCCCAGGACGTCGCCAAGGTGACCAGCGAAACCCCTGAAGAGAAAGTCTTCAAGCTGGTGGATGCCATTGGCGCAAAAAGGCCCGCCGACGCGATGCGCATCCTCGACGAGCTTTTCGAGAGCGGCGACAAGCCGGAGAGCCAATCCCCGAAGGTGCTTGCCAACATTGCGCGGCAGGTGCGCCTGATCTGGCAGGCGAAGATGCTGCTATCGGCGGGCGTGACGCAGTTTGCCAAGAGCTCCGTCCCGGAGAAGCTTCGAGCGCTTCTGCCCTCCAACCCCAACATACTCGACCTCATAGTGAGGCAGAACTGGGTGCAGGATCGGCTCAAAGCCCAGGCCGCGCGCTTCAACCATGAGCAGCTCGTGCGCGGCTTTGCCGCGATCGCAAAGGCCGACGCCATGCTCAAGGGCATCGAGGGTGACATCGAAGACGCCCGCATGATTATGGAACTGCTGGTCCTCGATCTGTCCCGGTAGCGGTCTCGTGTGCTATAATGGAAAGCGCCGGGGCGTAGCGCAGTTTGGTTAGCGCGCTAGTTTTGGGAACTAGAGGTCGAGAGTTCGAATCTCTCCGCCCCGACCATTTGACGGCACTGTGGGCGCAGTGAGGAGACGAATGGGGTGAGATCATTGAAGCGGGGGCGCGTGACCGAGCACATCGAGCAGATTGATGAGATGGTGCATCGCATAGTCGAGGCGGTCCATCCTCTGCGTATCATCCTCTTTGGGTCGGCTGCGCGTGGCGCCTTTGGGCCTGACAGCGATCTGGACGTACTCGTCGTAATGCCGGACGGGACGCACCGTCGGCACACTGCGCAGGACCTCTATCAACGACTTTTCGGCATCGAGATCGCGATCGACATTATGGTTGCGACGCCGACGGACCTGGAGAAACACAAAGATGACTTCGGGCTGATCTACAGGAGCATCCTTCGAGAGGGGAGAGAGCTGTATGCAGCCTGATGGTGCTGATGCGGGCTCGGCACGAGAATGGGTACGATACGCCCAGGCCGATTTGGCCCTCGCCAAGGTCCCGTTGCCTCCGCGTGGGATGTATGAGAACCTTTGTTTCCACGCACAGCAGGCTGTCGAGAAGAGTCTGAAAGCGGTCCTCGTGCTCGCGAGAATCGAAGTCCCTAACACCCACAGTATCCAGAGGCTCGTTCAACTGCTTCCGCCGGATGTGCCGCAACACGAATCGCTTGTGCCGGCAGCGCGACTCATGGCATATGCGGTTAGCTCCCGCTACCCTGGAGAGAACGAACCGGTGCTTGAGGACGAGTACCGGGAGGCGGTTGAGATAGCCGAGAATGTCGTGGCTTGGGCTGAGGAACTGGTAAATACTGACTAGCCTCGACTCCGCCGCGCCCGCCACGTAATGAGCGAGTTTGACCCCCTTCCTCCCCTGGGTAATTGCGATAGGAGCGGCCTTAATGTGTAATCCGGCGCGCTTCCGGGAGGCGAATTCGATGACCCCGAAACTTTTGGTTCTCATAGCCCTTCTGCTGGCGTGCGCGGCGCTCGTGTCTGCCGCGAGCGTCGGCATAGGACCGGGCGACAGGGTCAAGGTGACCGTGCTTGGCGCGGATGATCTGAGCGGCGAGGTGTCGGTGAGCGCGGACGGCAATATCTCATTGCCCGTGGTCGGCAGCTACAAAATCGCCGGCAAGACCGGCGACGAGGCCGCGACCGAACTGACGGCCATCCTTCGCAAATGGGTGAAGGAACCCCTGGTGACTGTCGATCTCGTGCAGAAGGCGGCGTGGGTCGTGGTTGTGTCGGGCCAAGTGAAGAAGCCCGGGGCATATGCGGTCACCCAGCAAACCACGCTCCTTGAACTCGTCGTTCTCGCCGGCGGGCCGGATACGAACGCGGACCTTGCGAACGTGAGCCTGGTCCACTCGGGCGGCAAGACCCCTGAGGCCGTTAACCTCCAGCAGTTCATTGACGGAAAGACGCTTACGTCCAATCCCTCGCTATCCACCGGCGATATCATCATGGTGCCGGAGAAGGTCTCGACCCTCGGCACCGTGTTTGTGCTCGGGGAGGTCAAGCGCATCGGCAGTTGCGAGCTTCGCCAGGGAATGCGTATACACGAGGCCATTGGGGAGGCCGGTGGGACCACGGATATGGCCGATCCGCAGGCCGCTTCGATCAAGAGCAAGGACGGCGAGCCAAAGAAGTTCGACCTCGTCAAGGCCCTCGCGCAGGACCCGGTCGAGGACAAGGCGCTCTCAGCCGGCGATACGATCTACATCCAGCCCACTTCGGGGACGTTCAACATCTACGGGGCCGTCAACAGGCCCGGATCATACCCGATCAAGCAATCGATCCCGCTCACGGACGCGCTCGCGATGGCCGGGGGTTACACGGGCAGGGCAAAGATCCAGAACGCCAGGATCCTGCGCTCCTCCCAGCAGAAGAGCATCGAGGTGAACCTGGCGAACGTCGAGAAGATGAGGGCCGAGAACATAGCCATAGTGCCCGGTGACACGATCGTGATACCCGAACGCGGCGAGAAAACCAGCATCTGGCAGGTGCTTTCCGCCGTAGGAGCGCTGGGCTGGCTGGTTTGGTGATTTGAGATTTAAGATTTAAGATTTAGGATTTGAGATTGAATGCCCCTGCCCCCGCCAAACTGATAGTGTCAACGTGTGATATACTCATCCGAGAATGAGGGGGGCAAACATGGCTTTCGCGCGTGAAAACTCCGAGCAGTGGCGCGAGCAGTGGTCAGGCAAGGTGCGCACGCCGGATGATATGGTGCGATTTGTGGACGCGGTCGGGTGTTGTACCAGCAAAGAGTTGCCCGACTACCCGGATTTCCCCAGCCAATCCGAGGTGATCGGCGAGATCGACGCCGAGACAACCGACCCCTGGTTCTGGAAGGACGATCTGCACATCGAGAAGCGCCTCTACTATACGCGCGTCTTTGGTGGTCAGCCGGGGTTCGTTTCAATGTCGCTATTGCCCGCCTTCATATCAACGAATGGTGGGGTTGCCGATGAGTTGCTTTTCAACGGGATGCTGTCGCCCGAGGCACGGCAGGTCTACGATACCATTGAGGCACAGGGCCCCATCTCCAGTATAAACCTGAAGCTGCTGCTCACTCCTGACGCCAAGCGCGCCGCAAATCGCGTGCTCCACGAGCTTGACCGCCAGTTCATTATTACCAAGACCGGCATCACTGGGCGCACTCGCGGCACCTACAGCTATATATGGGATCTGCTGGAGCGGTGGGCGCCGGACATGCTGGTCGCCGCCGACCGCCTGGGCCGCGCGACGGCCATGGCTATGATACGCGAACACCTGGCAGCATTCGGCGTGCCGCCCGACTCCCCGTTCTATGCGAAGGTGTTGGGCTGGGCGCCTTAGCAGCTTCCTTCACATCTCCCGCAGCCGCTCGATACGATCTTCAAGCGGAGGGTGAGTGTCGAACAGGCTGTTGAGGCTTCCGCCGTGCTCGCGCAGAGGGTTGGATATGAACAGGTGCGCGGTCGCCTTGTTCGCCGAGCTGAGCGGTTCGGGGTCCTTCTCGATCTTTTCGAGCGCATTCGCAAGCCCCTCGGGGAAGCGCGTCAGCATCGCGCCGCTCGCGTCCGCCAGATACTCGCGCCGGCGCGAGATCGCGGCCTGAATGAGCATCGCGGAGATCGGCGCGAGAATCGCGAGCGCGATCCCTATGACGAACCAGAGCATCTGAAGCTGGCCGCCCCCCTCGTCATCCCTGCTTCTGAACCCCCCAAGACGCCCGCTCCACCAGAACCAGTCCGCCATCAGCGCGATCGCTCCCACCATCACCGCCACGAGCATCATGAACCGGATGTCATAGTTCTTCACGTGCGACATCTCGTGCGCGATAACCCCCTCGAGCTCCTGGCGGTCCATCATGTTGATAAGGCCGGTGGTCGCGCAGATCACTGCGTGCTCGGGGTCACGGCCCGTGGCGAAGGCGTTGGGAGCGGGATCGTCGATCACGTAGGGAGTCGGCACCGGAAGCCCCGCCGCCAGCGCCAGCGCCTCGACAGAGTTCACGAAATGCGGGAACTCGGAGGCCTCCGCGGGCCGCGCGCGCATCGATGCGAGCACGATCTTGTCGCTGTAGTAGAAGCTGCCGACCGTCATTACCACGGCGACTACGATCGCCAGCGGCATGATGAGAATGTTATGCTCCACGCGCGCAAACACATATCCTATCGCCGCGAAGAATGCCACGAAAAGAAGTATCAGCGCGCGCGAGCGCCAGATGTTGCCGGAGATTTGCTCATACATAGTTTACTGCTTGAAGTCCACCTTAATCGGCTCGCGGGCGACGTCTTCCATCGGGAAGTATTCGTGCTGGGTGAAGCCGAACATGCCGGCGATGACATTGCTCGGGAACACCTGGATCAGGGTGTTGTAGGTCATCACCTGGTCGTTGTAGAACTGCCTGGCATAGGCGATCTTGCTTTCCGTGCCGGAGAGCTCCTCTTGCAGCATCATGAAGTTCTCGTTGGCCTTGAGCTGAGGATAGGCCTCGGCCACCGCGAACAGGCTCTTGAGCGCGGAGGTGATCTGGTTTTGCGCCTCGCCCTGGGCCTGCGCGCCCTGGGCGCTCATCATTGCGCTGCGCGCCTCCGAAACCTTCTCGAAGACCTCTTTCTCATGCGCCGCGTAGCCCTTGACCGTCTCCACGAGGTTAGGAATCAGGTCGTATCGCCGTCTGAGTTGCACGTCGATCTGCGACCACGCGTTCTCGATCCTGTTGCGCAGGCTGACAAGCTGGTTATACTTCACGATAACCGACAGCGCGATAAAGACCACAATGCAGAGTATTACAAGAACTACTGGTCCCATAGTCACACCATTCCCTTCGTCCGGCGATTTGCCGGTCTGGTAATCAGTTTATACTATTCGCCGTGTCTGTGCAAAGTTCCCGCTCAATGCAATCGCGAAAGCGCGAAAAGGCGAAAACGCGAAAGGGAAACAGATCAGGTTCGGCTCACGTTACGTCTGATGCGGACCGTGCGGCGGCTTCTCCCGCCACGCAGCCCGTGGAAAACGCGGCCTGCAGGTTGAACCCGCCGGTCTCGGCGTCGATGTCGATCACCTCGCCCGCGAAGAACAGGCCGTCAACCAGCTTGGACATCATCGTTTTCGGGTCGATCTCGCTGATGGGCACCCCGCCCGCCGTTACGATTGCCTCTTCGAGCGGGCCGAGCCGAATCGCCGTGACTCTGAAGTCCTTAAGGAGCCTTACGATCCGCGCGCGCTCTTCGGACGTGATCGTGTTGACGGGTTTCGCGGGGTCGATTAGGGTCATATACGCAAACACGTCCACCAACAGCCTCGGCAGCAGGCCGCGAAGGTAGTTGGTGAAATGCCTGGTCTGCGTGAAGTCGCGTATCAGCTTGGCGTGCAGTTGCTCTTCCGAAAGAGCCGGCTTGAGGTCGATTGACACAAGTACGCTGCCGGACTTCAGATACGATCTGGCGGCTCGGCTGAGCGTCAATATGATCGGGCCGGAGATCCCGAAGTGCGTGAACAGCATCTCGCCGAACTCCGAGGCGATCTTTGTCGGCTTTCCGCCGCCTATAAGCAGCGACGCCTCCACGTTCTTGAGCGACAGTCCCGCAAGGTCCTTCACCCAATCCTCTTTGGTCACCATCGCCGACAGCGCCGGCTCCGGCGCGATGATCGTGTGGCCGGCCTCGCGGGCCATCGCGTAGCCGTCACCAGTCGAGCCGGTCTTGGGATACGACGCGCCGCCCGTGGCGATCACGACCGCGTTCGCGCTCATCCGGCCGCCGTAGACCTCGACACCGGCCACTCTCCCATCAGCGACCGCAATCGACTTCGCTGTGAAGTTGGTCTTTATCCGAACCCCTGAGGACGCCATCCATCGCTCAAGAGCGTCAGCCACATCCCCGGCGCGGTCCGATTCGGGAAAGACGCGCCCGCCGCGCTCGACCTTGGTCTGGACGCCATACCGTCGCAGCAGGTCCAGCAGATCGTCCTTGAAGAAGCGAGAGAACGCGCCGTAGAGGAACTTGCCGTTCGGAGCGAACGCCTCGATGAATTCGTTGAGGTCCGCGGTGTTGGTGATATTTCCTCTACCCTTGCCGCTGATCATGAGCTTGCGCGCGAGCTTTGGCCCCTTTTCGAGCAGAACCACATCCGCTCCACACTCAGCCGCCCTTCCCGCCGCCATCATCCCGGCGGGTCCCCCTCCGATAACGATGACTCGCGCCATTAGGCAGCCGCCTCCACTCGCTTGTGCGTCTTTATCCTCGCGGCAAACGAAAGAGAGATCGCAACCACTATCGCGCCCCCGTAGAACATCACCGGGTAGCTGAATGCCGCCCAGAGATAGCCCCCAATCAGAGGAACCGCGACCGCGGCCAGATGATTGCAGGTGACGCCCATCGACAGAGTGGGCATCAGGTCCTCCGGTTCCGCGATCTTCTGAATGTATGTGGTCAGGCAGGTGGTGGACAGGTAGAACAGGTTGTCCAGGCAGTAAAGCACGTAGAGCACGTGAGCGTGGTGCATGCTCGCATATCCCAGAAAGACCAGCAGCACGGCGCAGTAACTGGTCATCAGTATCTTCCTCTCGCCGATTCGGTCGATCAGCTTGCCGATGACCGGCCCGCCAAGCATGTTCACTGCCTGGTTGATAACCATGAGAATAGCCACGGTCCTCAGCGGCGTACCATAGGCCCTTGTTAGTGTGTATATGGCGAACGTGAAGAAAACCTGCTTGCGGCAGCCCTCCAGGAATGTCAGGACATAATAGAGCCTGTATTTACGCTTCCAGACGAGCCTTGGCTTGTCCGGATGGCCGATGTCATTGCGCAGGGCCAGCAGCAGAACGGCGGCGACCGCAATGAGCACACCCGCCAAAACGAACCACGTCGGGTAGCTGAACCTCCTGGCGATCCAGACCACCATCCCCATCCCCACCAGACTGCCCATCGCTCCCGCGGCCAGTGTCTGTCCCAGCCGTTTTCCTTTGCTGCGGTTGTCGGCAAGGTTCATGGTGAGCGATGAAGACAGGGGCATCCACGAATGGAGTCCCAGACTCCAAACGAAGGACCATACCAGCAGCCCAGGCACGCCGTGGACCGATGCGTAGGCACCTATCCCGCCCGCGACCAAAAGCACCGAGATCGACCCGAGGACGGGCTCGACTATCCGCATTGTGAGAGCCGCCAGCAGTACGCATATCAGGCCAGGGGTTTCCCTGACTGCCTCGACCCAACCGATCTGTTGGGGGTTGACCTTGATCACGTTTGTAGCGAAATTGGTCGTACAGGCTTGGTATATGCCGAAGCCGACATACAAAAAGAATACCGCGATCCACAAACGCCTGAGATCGGGCGGAAGGGCGCGGTAGCGGTCGATCACTTTGGACAAATCACATCTCCACGAGAGTAGTAACGGTAACTACTGCTTAGACATCGGGATTGGTTCGTCCTTTGATGCAGTAAGGCCCGGAGAAACACCCTCTCCGGGCCTCGTCATATCTAAGCAGCTCGCGCGTTCTCCCGAAGCAATTCCGCGATGTGCGTTCGCATGGCTTGCTCTTCTTCGTTCGACATATCGGGTTTGACTACCTCGAACACTTCCCCCGTATCCGGGTTCTTGTATATTAGCGTCACCCCGACCCCAGGGTCCTTGAATGCCCCGAGAAACCTCAGCAGGCCCGTGCAGACCATTGTCTGACACACCACGTATACGAAGATCCGCCTGACCTCTTCCGGCTGATCCTGGAACTCCTCCAGAAATGCGCGAGCCTCGGCATTCAGCTCGCTCATTTTACGGCCTCCATTACCCCTAGCCGCGTCCTGTCGCGCGTTCCAGTATCAGCATACCCAGTTATCGGTTTTCAGTCGTCAGTCCCCGATCCTCGTACAGATTTTCGCGCCGAAGAGCCTCATCAGGAATGCGCAAACCACGTATTCCGCGGGACTTGAACCTCCTCCAGGCTTCCTCGGCCTTCTCGGGGTCCCATGGCAGGCATTGCGGCGCCTGCTTCAACTCGAACTCCAACGGCTGGTTTATCGGCAGATCAATGGGCTCGTCCGGCACTATGGTCTTGCCGTCAAAATGCGCTCTTATCACTATGGCCATACCTCTTGCCTCCATTACCATTATACCACGAGCCTCGCCGCCGCGCTGAACATCGCTCTCGCCGCGGGTTCGAGAGCGGTGAAGTCGGAGGCGTCGTCTGCGTCCACTATCATCCGCCACACTCCCGCTTCGGTGCGTGATCCGCGTACGAACACGAACGCCCCTCGGCCCTCCGCGCGCAGCAGCACTCGCCAGGCTCCGCTTTCATCGCCGGTGCGCTCGGGGACTTGCGCGGTCCCTTCGAAGTTCTGGAACTCGAATGCCTCGAACCGCGTGCTCAGCTCGGGCCACACGGATTTGGTGAAGTAATCCTCCATTCGGCGCTTGAGTTCTCCATGCGAGATCGGCGGCGAGGACAGCTTCAGGAAGACATTCGGGTTCACCGGCACGGACGACACAAGCTCCCGCAGCGAAAGCGGACGCGATGGGTCGAACTCCGCGCCATTGCCTCGCGAGGCGATCCGCATCCACTCCCGCGCGACCTGGGGTTGGGACTCCGCCAAGGCCGCCGATAGGGCCGCCTGTAGCCCGTCGCGGCAGGTGCTGGTCTCGAATATCGTGCCGCCGTTCGCGCCCTCGACTCCTACCGGCACGTCGTAGCCCTCCCGCCTCAGCGAGTGCATCTTCGATACGACGTTGATCTCCCCCGTCTCGACGTGGAACACCTTCGCGTCGAATGCCGCCGCCACGCGCTCGCTGGCAAGCGAGGTTGCGTCGGATATTACCACCGCCAGATTGCCGTCTTTGACGCCCTGCAGCCGCCGTCGGGCCAGCGCGAGCGCGATATTGAACGCCGCTACTTGCTGCGGCGGGATGATCGTCGATTCGTCGTGGCCGGGCAGCACGAGATTGCCCCGGTCCGCGTCGTAGTCGAACGCCACCCCGAAATGCGCCCGCTCCCGTGCCGCCGCCCGCGCGACTCGAAGAAGCATGTGCCGCCCGCTTGCGGGGTCGATGCCGTCCGTGTCGATGCCATGCTCGGGGTAGCCGAGTTCGGCATTGATCTCGATTACGCGCACGCCGAAGTGTTCGAGCACCCTCGCGTCGATCCCGCAGCCCGCCCCTCCGTTCGGGTCCAACAGCGCCGGGCCGAGGGTGAGCGGCTTCAGGCAGTGCGGGGCGATACCCCAGTCGCGCCCGATCACGTCCAGATACGCGCGCTCCGCCTGGATTCGCGGAGATTCGTTGTCGTGACCGGTCAGGGACTTCTCAACCATCGCGGGAGTAATGGCCCCGATCAGTTTCCCATACGCCGCGCAATCTCCATTCGCGAGCGTAGCGACATCCGCAATCACCTGTTCCATCACCGGAGCCGACAACAGCGCGCCCGGAGGGGCAGCGTTCCCAGAGTTGGGGCGGGATTTCAAATCCCGCCCCAACTCTGGGGGCCGCCCCAACTCTCTGACTCCGGTCAGGAACTTGAACCCATTATGCTCGATAGGGTTGTGGCTTGCGGTCACGATCACCCCGCCGTCGGACGCAAGCGACCGAACGGCCGTCTCCGCGAGAGGCGTGGTGATGATCCCCAGGTCGATTACGCGCAGGCGCGACTGCGCTTCCGCCGCGCCGGCGAGAAACCCGCGAACCAGCGCCCGTCCCAGCGCCGCGCCGGTGGGCCGAGGATCTCTGCCCAAAAGAAGCGTCGATTTCCCATTCGGGAGCATGCGAGCGTAGATGTAGCCATAGGCGCAGACCAACGCTTCGTGCTCATCGGATATGTGCGGCCCCTGCCCAAGTATGGTCCGCACGCCGGAAAACGACTGCACCAGCTTCGCATCACTCAAAGAAGCCCCTAGAAGATCAACCAATTCCAGACCTCATTCATTTGCTAAGGCTCAATCGTGAACCCAAACCTCTCCCCAAACTTGGCTCGCCCCTTGGCCTCAAAGCCTATGACCATCTCCACCGGCAGCCGCACGCTGTCCGGCAGCCGGGTTGTGACCTGTATGCAGCCCGATCCGAGATGTGGTACATCTAGCGGTATCCCGCCGTCCAAATTCCACGATCCCGCCTGCATCGTTCGCCAGACGACTCCGTCCGATCTTGGCCCCCCAAGACCCAGCAGCGTCGCTTCGCCAAGGTTGGTGTAATACGTCCGCAGGTCGATGGTCGCGCCCGGTTTGACCTTCACGCTGCCACCCTTTGTGACCTCGACCCACTTGCCGTTTGCATCGAGTATCTGCACCGAATCAATCGCCGCGTCCAGATACTTCGGCGGGTTAGAACCCGTCAGAGGCCCGTTTCCCACGGCGACGAGCGGGCAGTTCGATGAATCCGTGCCCGTGCCGGCCGTTTTTAGCCCCGGCGCAAGCCCCTTATCGATAGCGGCCCAGAAATCCGCCTTGGCCTGATCGTAGATACCCGCGATGCCATCCGGGTGCGCATCGCGGTCGATCTCGATCCAGTAGTTCGTCTTCGGAATGGAAGGCCCGTCGAGGAACCCCTTGGAGTTCTCGCGGATCACGCTGGTTACCGGCTTATCGGTTCCGTCCGGATTGATTATGCCGTAGTCGCTGTTCTCGCCGGTTCTGAACCCGCCGGGATACCACCAGAAGAAAACCCCATTGGCGCCCGAAGACGTCAACAGCCGGTAGAACGCCTTGTAGAACATCGCCTGGTAGTCCAGCTTCTGAGGCGTGTCCTTCATGCGTGAAAGCTCCCACGCGCTCACGCCCATCTCCGCCCAGATCACCGGCTTTGCGGGCGCGGCCCACTTCGCATACGCGAACTCGAACCAACCCGGTTTGACCCGCTCCCAGTCGCCGATCCTGCCGTAGGCTTCCGGCTCGATGATATCAACCGCCGCCGCGAGATACGGGAAGTCATACGGAATCCGACCGTCCCAGCGATAACCCGGGTTTCCCGCCTCCGCCATTCGGAAGCTGACCGCATGGTTCGGATCGACGCTTCTTATCACGCGCCTCGCCTCGCCATACTTCTTGTAGAGAAGCGTGTCCAGGAATCGGCGATACGCCGCCGTCATCTTGCGCCATTCGCCATTTGTGTCGATCTGGTGGGGCAGGGGATTGGTGACCGTGCCGTCGTCATTGCGCGGGACCGCAAACCCCCAGTCCTTCTCCGCGCTCGCGATGCTGCCGTAGCGCTCGACAATCCATTTCTCCCATTCGCCGTCCCAGACCTTGCGCTCGTTGTTGGTCCCGAACATCGGCTCCCATGCGACGTCATACGCGAATACGGTGTCGTTCTCCGCCAGCCTAAGCTGCTTGATGACATTCTTCATATCGTCCGCGTTGAACCAGTCGGGCATCCCCGGGCGCAGGCCAATGTTCGCCTTCATCGACCGCTTGTCGAGCCTGCGCAGCAGGTCGAGCATGTTCTGGTCCTTGGCATAGCCCGTGTAGACGAACGCGCTGATCGAATTCAGGCCCATCGCTTTGATGTGATCAAGGTCGCGGTCTATGATCTCGGGGTCGTATGACCTCGCGCCGATCCAGTGCTCGAAGAACTCCCCGTCCTCTGTCCCGATCCCGGACGAGGGCATGTAGTTCACGCCGTTCGCCCGCCATCGCTTGCCGTTGAGCGTGAACTCCCCGTCCTTGACCGTGATGAAGTGCTTCACGTGCTTCGGCTGCCAGACGTTGATCTTATGGGTGACGGTGTCGATCACGCGCCCATCGCGCAGCAGCTCGGTCAGCACCGTAAAGCCGCCTGCGGGCCACATTTTCGGGCGCCAGGTGGCGGAAACGCTCTTGGTCTCGCCGGGCTGCAGAGTAAACCGCCACTGCTTCACAATCGCCGGTTTCTTGAGTTCCGGTGACATGACGATCACGCGCGCCGTGAGGGTTTTCGTGGGCGCGCTGCCCACGTTGCACGCCCTCACGCCGAGGGTCACGTCCTGATCGGCGAAGTAGGTGTAGAAGTTGGCTCCGCCGTCGAGAATGAACGCGCCGTCGCGCATCTTCTCGGCTATCTGCTTAATAGTGGAGAGCACTGCGGGCTGCCGGTAGATGTCGCTTCCGGCGAGACCGAACGACGCCCAGACTCCGCCTTTGAACCGGCCTTCCGCGTTCACCATCATCGTGACCGGCGTTCCGCGCCACTGCCGATCCTTCGATTCGGCCTCCACGATCGGTATCCAGCGCCAGTCCCTGCGCTTATCGAACCCTCCTCCGCCTGGCCGAGGATGCGGGGAGCGTACATCGCCCGCAGCCGAGACGGTGGAGTATTGCCCGGTCTCGACTATGGCCTGATCCTGTCTGATCGGGAACGAGACGGCTCCGTGCACGTCGAAGAACTTGTAGCCCGGCGAAAGCGTGTCCAGAGCCGGAAGATCGAACGTGCCGAGCATCGTGCTCCCAGCCTGGGGTCCCGGCCCAGCCTGCGGCGCCGTGCCCACGGGGCCGACCCAGAACTCATGCCGGCCGCCTTCAAAGCCGGTGTGGCTGAAAGCGAGGCCGAAGGATATGTTCTGGGCGTTGTCGGGCCTGAACGAGTCGCCCCGTCCGCCGCGGCCCTCGGTGCTGGTCCAGTAGTGGAAGTCGTTGGGAGTCAGAACATACTGCCGCCACTCGGGGTAGAGCGGGATCACGGCAAACCATCGCGAGCCGTCTTTTTCGCTCCACTCGACCGCGAGCTGGCTGGTCCGCTCGGAGCCTTTCGCCGAGAAAACCGTCAGCGTGTGTCCCTTGGGGAACGGGTTCTGGAGGCCGCGAATGCCGAAACTGTCCCACCCCGTCAGGTCCGAGATCGAGGCGTGCAGCGCATGACGGCTGCCCGCCGGGCCGTTGGCGTCTGTCTCGTAGGTGGTGGGGGATTCCATCTTATTCGACGTGCGCTGCCAGCCATTGGTGTTGCTGAAATCGAAGAGCACGTGATCGGGAAGCTTGCCGGCATTGGCGCGCTGATAGTCATCGTGAGTGGTCCACTTGCCATCCACATTGATCAGCACCCTCTGCCAGAGCGGCGCGTTGAGCGCGATAATGTCCCCTCCGGCCCGCGCATAGTCCGAGATCGACCCCACGGCCTTCACCGGCAGGTCAGCCGCATTCGGCAGAACCAGCAGGTCGAAAGCTTCCGCGTTGAGAACAGCATGATCGCAAAGCTCGTTTGCGTCCAGTTGGGTCACATCATAACCCGCGGCCTCGATCTGGGTGGAGAGCAGACTCACCAAGGCCGAATCCTCGCCCGGCAGCCCCGCATGCACGAGAGCAGCCCTGCTCGCCTCCGACCGCGAGCATGAGAGCACGAGCAGCGCAATAACCATCACCGGAAGAACCTTGCCGAAGCTGAACATCATCGTCCCAACCTCCTTACCAAACTGCGTACAGAAAGTACATTCCGCTGAGCATTGCGGAACTCCTTCGGTCAACAGGGGCGCTTGGGTTGCGGCGCAATGTCATCCTGGGCTTGTGGTGAGCATCCTGAGTCGTTGTGAAGCAACGCACGCTTGCATCCGCGCATCTGATCATCTATACTACGTGATAGTACTCCGGGAGCGCCCAAGGGCGAGCAGAAGGACAATGAGCGGAAGCAACACACTACCGGTGCCCGTTGGGCGGCAGAGAGAGGTTCTGTGCCTTCCGGCGAAGGGGCACTTTGTTGTGCTAGGTACGGCCGGCAGTGGAAAGACGACCTTGGCCATTCTGCGTGCCGCCTACCTTGCCGATCCGCGGACGGATCACGCCGGGCGCACGCTGCTAGTCACGTTCAACCGCGCCTTGGTCACCTACCTTGAGCATCTTCAAGGCGGAACCATCCCGAACGTCGAGGTTCGCAACTATCATCGATTCGCCAGGGGTTACCTACGCAACCGGGGGATCGATCTAGACAACGCCATCGTGGATCGCGAACGCAAGGGCTTGATTGCCGAAGCCGTCAAGGGCGTTGCGCTACGTCACCCACATAACGCGTTCTTCGATCGACATCCGGAGCTGTTCTCCGAAGAGATCAAGTGGATGGCGCAGCATGGACTATTGACGCTAGAGGACTACGAGGCCGTTGAGCGTGTCGGACGCGCCCAAGAGAGAATCACGCGGGCGAACCGCGGACTGATGTTTGAGGTGCGGGGGGAGTATCGCGAGCTACGTGCCCGCCAAGGCAAGAGCTACGACTGGGACGACCTCGCCAGTGCGGTGCTGGAGCAATTCCGTCTGGACTCCTCCGAGCGCTACTATCGCCACGTGGTCATTGACGAAGGGCAGGATTTCTCTCCCGAGATGATCCGTTCTCTCGTGGAGGCAGTGCCACACGCGGGAAGCATCACGTTCTTTGGAGATGTCGCCCAGCAGATATACGGCCACCGGATGTCGTGGCGAGAGGCCGGACTCCAGGTTGCAGATGTATGGAAGTTCTGTGATAATTACAGAAACACAAAGCAGATTGCACGGCTTGGATTGGCAATCTCCAATATGCCGCATTTCATCGACCCAACTGATATTGTCGAGCCAGTGGCGCCTGCGGCGGATGGTGCCCTGCCAACTCTAGTCAGTTGTCGCTCAACTGCTGCAGAGCTCGATTTGGCAGTTAGTCAAGCCAACAGCGTATCCAAGACGCTTAGCGTTGCAATCCTCTTACGCGATCGCCACGACGAATGGCTGATTCAGCAGCGCTTGCCCAAAGCAAGCATACGGCTGCACAGAGACATGAATATGTGGCAGAGTGGTCCAGGGATTCGCTACGGGACGTATCATGCGGCAAAGGGCCTGGAATTCGACATGGTGATCCTGCCATTCTGCAGTGCAGATCGACTGCCCGACCCGGGGGATGTGACCGCCCTGGGCATCGAGGACGCCAGCATCAGAGACGGTCGTCTGGTTTATGTCGGTGTTACGCGGGCTAGAAGCTGGCTGATATTAACGTATACGGGGGAGCCTACCACTCTGCTGCCGCCGGATGCCCGGCTTTATCAGAGGATCACGAGATGAACAACCCTATTGAGACGGAAGCGGCTCAGCGCGGGATCACCCGACTCTGCCATTTCACGCCCTCCCGCAATCTGGTTCACATAGCTAGCGACACCACAGGGATTCTGGCGACCGCGAAGCTTGAGGAGAGTGAGCGGCGTGTGTACACGCCCACAGACCTACAGCGATACGACAATCACGAGGGGTACATTTGTTGCTCGGTTGAATACCCCAATGCGTGGTATTGGGCGAGAGCCCAAGAGAAGGAAACTCTATTTCGGGATTGGGTGATTCTGTTCATCAAACCAGATCATCTATGGATGCCGGGTACGCGGTTCTGTTCCCGTAACGCCGCTGCAGATTGCGGGCGCGGCGCGGCCGAAGGCTATAAGGCTTTTACAGGCATGTATGCTAGCGAGGTTGCGGGTGCACAGGGGCGTGTCTTCACCCGGACGTCTGGGCAGCTGAAGTGCTGCCCGACCGACGAGCAGGCCGAGGTCTTGGTGCCAGACCAGATCAGCGCCGAGGATGTGATCGCAATCGGAGTGCGGGATGAGACTCAAGCGAGGAATGAAATGGTACGACTGCAACTGGCCCAGGCCAGACACAAGGATTTCTCTTTTGTGATAACACCTTGCCTGTATGACAAACGTGCACTAAGCAACGCGATCAAGTCGGGCGTACGGCCGACGGAGGTCACGTGGGCACGAGAGGATTACCGATGAGTTGCGCGGAACTATCTCCACGAAAATCGGGTTCGATTCACGCCAAGGCGCTGGGCGCTTTTCTTGGTGCTGCAGTAGGCGACGCCTTAGGGTGGCCGCAGGAAGACCGTGCCAACCGCGTCGGCTATGAACGTGGCCGAGATGCCGCTCAGAGCTCAGCTTTTGCCGCATGGGTCCGTAGAGCAGGCGGCAGGTTCCATCTTCACGAGGAGGCTGTGCGCGCAGGGGAATACAGCGATGATACACAGCTGATCCTCTGTACCAGCCGAAGCATAAGTCATGGCCCTGATTGGCCTTGGTTCTATGTGCGACGTGAATTGCCTGCTTGGACGTTCTACGAGCGAGGCGGTGGCGGAGCCACAAAGCGGGCAGCATTGACGTGGCTTTCCGGGCGGGAGCCATGGCAGGTAGCGAAGAAGAGTGATGTCCGGCGCTACTTTGAGGCAGGCGGTAACGGCGTCGCCATGCGTATTATGCCGCACTCTCTGGCAGGAGCACGTGATGAGGATTTTGCGCGCGCCGCAAGGGACATAATGGCCAATGGCGTTTCCACCCACGGCCACCCCCGCGCGTTGGTAGGAGCGCTTGCGTACGGATATGCGGTGTGGCAGGCTTTCCGCGAGGCCGGAACCCTGCCTTATGGCGCTCTCATCGAGAGAACACTAGCCGGTGCACCCGCGTGGACCGCCATTCCCGAACTGCAGAGCATATGGCCTAGCTGGCGAGCAGCGGCAGACGATGCAACTGGTGGGAAGTATGCCGAGTTGTGGGAGTGCGCGGTTGGGGAGATGCGGATACTCTTGGAGCAGGCTAGCGCAGCCATGCAACTCGGTGCCCTCGCAGTCGATGAGGTAGTGTTAAATGAGTTCGGCTGCTCTGATAAGCATATGGCTGGCGCAGGAACCGTCGCTGCAGCGGCTGCCATCTTCTTAGCTTCGCGGCACGCTGCCGACCCGATAAACGGCGTAATTGAGGCAGCGTTCGCCCGCGGCACCGATACAGATACCATCGCATCAATGACAGGGGCTTTGCTTGGTGCAATCTCTGGCCCAGACTGGCTTGGGCATTTTGCAATGGAAGTTCAGGACGCCGGTTACATCATGCAGCAGGCGACCCGTAGCGACGGCATACCGCAAGCAGCGCCGAATGGCTCGGCGGACGAGATAGTCGCGCCGTCGCGTCGCGAACTGGACGCGTTCTCCGGCGAGCTGCGGTCGGCAACAGCGCAGAGTCAAGTGCTCCTTCCTGACGGAAGGACGGCGCTCGTGACAGGGCTGGACCAGCATGAGTCCAAGACGAAAACAGGGCGGGCCGTATCTTGGCGGCTTCTGGTCAATGACGGCCAGTCCGTGTACGTGAAACGGCTCTTCCGTATCAAAGCCGAGGCTCCGGCACAACCCGTCCTTCCCATTGGCAGGGGCGACACAGTGCCTTCGTCCTTGGCCGACCAAAACGGTGTTGTCAGAGTGAGTCTCGTCCTATCGGTCCGTGACTTGGAACGATCTCTTCAGTTCTATGCAGGCCTGTTGGGAATGGGGGTGCTGAAGCGATCCGAAAATCATGCTGTCTTGGCGGGTGCCATCGTCCTGCGCAAGCGGGATATGCCGAACGCTACCGGCGACAGCGTTGGTGGCGCGGGACAGTCCCCCGTCATAAACATCGAGGTGCGGTCATTAGGCGCGGTGCACCGTCGTATTGTGGAGCAGCACTACCCGCTGGAAAAAGACCTCACGCAGACCCCGAATCGCCTGCTCTTGCGCTGCGCGGACCCTGACGGCAATGCGGTTGAGCTTTTCGAGATCGCCCGAACCGAGTCGGGAACGAACAAGTGACGTGTTCCGTGCGGTTTGGGTGCGATATTGCTTCGCTCGGTTTCTGGTCAGCCTGGGATGGGGCGTCCTCCGTTCGTCCGCGACCGGCAGTCCCGGACGGGGGTATCGCGGACTCGTGGTCCGCCCCTCGGACACAGGCGACACGTCCACACCGATCAGTTCCCGTGCACTCCGTCCAATCCGTGCATTCCGTGTTTCCGTGATCTCCCTTCCCAACCTCAGAGGAATCCCCCCGCCCTGCAAATAACCCCTCACATAGCGTCACTCGGAGGGCAGCAACTCATGGTTCTCATAGATCAGCGGATTCAGCATAACTCAGGCATTCCATTGGGAGGAGTCGGCACGGGGTCGGTCGAGATCCGACCCGATGGCCTCTTCCACGACTGGGAGATATTCAACGCGGGGCCGTGGAACCCGAACTCGCCGGCATGTAAGGGCGGTCCGGCAATGAACCCCGAGGACCTCGTGTTTGTCGTTCGGACAAAGGACGCCGCCGACCACGTGCTCACCCGCTACCTTGCCCTGCGCGAGCAGCTTCATAACCTCTATCACTTCGCGTGGATACGCTCGGTGGAGGCGATTTCCTTTGCGGGCACGTTCCCGGTCGCCCGGCTGACCTACATCGACGATGAGCTGCCCGTGCAACTTGAGGCAGAAGTCTTTTCGCCGTTCGTCCCGCTCGACAGCCGCACGTCCGGCACGCCGGGGTTCTACGTCCACTTCAATATCGAAAACCTCACCGACGAGCCCGTGGAGGTGTCGATTCTCGGCATCATCCGCAACCCCTCCGGCTGCAATCAAGAGGCGCGCAAGCCACATAACAAGCTCGTCGATATGGACGAAGCGTTAGCCATAACACTCGGCGCGGACGATCTGACCCAGGGCGCTTGCTCCACGGGCGATATGACCTTCGCCGCGCTGGGCGGCGAGATCAGCTTTGTCACCGGCTGCACCCTCGATGAGGTCAAGGGTGTCGCGTTCCGGAGCAGCCCTTACGGGCTCAAGCTGCAGACGTTCCTGCATACGTTCCAGGACGAGGGCCAGCTTCCCAACCTCAACGCCGAGCTTCCGCGCAGGCTTGCCGAGGACTTTAAGGCATCCGATCTCACGGTTGACCAGCGCCAGAAGCTGCTTGGGGAACTGCTTGAGTATCCGTTTGTCCATGACAAACACGCGCGGTTCCACTTGGTCGATCCCGAGATCGCGGATTCGCCGGAGTTCCTCGACGAGATCGCGAAGAACCTCGCCGAGCTTTCGGATAAGAAGTCCGAGTGGGGCTACGGCGCGCTGTGCAGCAGCCAGACGCTCTCGGCTGAAGCTCAGGCAAGCGCGCTGTTCACCTTGGGTTGGCACTTCCCGAACCACATCAGCCCCACCGGCGAGAACATCGGGCATATGTATGAGCACTGGTTTACTAGCTCGCTGGAGGTGGTCGAGTTTATGATCGACAACTTCGCCGACATCCGCCTCGACACGATCGCGCTGCCGGAGTCCATCCACAACTCCAGCCTCCCCGCCGAAGCCGCTGATGCGGTCACGGGTCAGATGTCAACGCTCACCAAGTGCACGTGGTGGACCAGGGCCGGGCATTTCGGCGTGTGGGAGGGCCTCGGCTGCTGCGGGTTCCACACTACCGACATCACCTACCAGGGCTCGTTCCCGATCATCTCGCTGTTCCCCGACCTGCAGAAGATGCAGATGGAGCACGGCGCGAAGTTCCAGCGCGAGGACGGCCGCGTTCACCACTTTTTCATCCCCGACTTCAGCAAAGTGGACAACGGCTTCGACCGTGTGGACATGAACCAGCAGTTCGTGATGCTCGCCGCCCGCGACTACCTCTGGACCGGCGATAGGGGTTACCTCGAACGCCTCTGGCCGCATATCATTCGAGCCATGGACAACACGGCCTTGCTCGATTCGGACGGCGATGGGCTTCCCGACACGGATACCCGGCGCAACACCTACGATGTCTGGGACTTCAAGGGCTGCCCAAGCTATATCGCCAGCCTGTGGCTCGGCGCGCTCAAAGCAGCGATCCGGCTCGCAAATGAGATGGGCGACAAGGACCGCGCCGCCGCATGGCAGTCGATCTACGACAACGGCCTCGCGAGCTTCGAGGACAAGCTCTGGAACGGGGAATACTACGTCCTGTGGCGCGACGGCGACGAGATCGACGAGTGCTGCATGAGCGACCAGATGAGCGGCGATTGGTTCGCGAGCGCGTGCGGGTGGGGCAATATCCTCAAGCCCGAGCGCATCAAGCAGGCGCTGGAAACGATCGTCTGCCACAACTTCCATCCGGGAGAGGGTCTGCTCAACGCCACCTATCCGCCCGGCTCCAAGCGCCGAATGGCCGCGTCCGGCAATTGGCAGGCCGATGCGCCGTGGACGGGGATCGAGTATACCGTCGCGGCGCTGTTGATAGAATACGGCATGGTCGCCGAGGGGCTTGCGATAGTGCGCGACATCCACGACCGCTACCTGCGCGCGGGCCGGTTCTGGAACCACGTCGAGTGCGGCGGCCACTACTACCGCGCGATGTCTTCGTGGACGCTTCTTATCGCGCTGAGCGGCTTCGAGTGGGACATGCCCACCGGCGCGCTGACCTTCGCTCCCGCGATCGACGAGGAAGTCAGCGAGTATCCGTTCTTCACCTCGGGCGCGTGGGGCAGCTACTACGCCGAGAACGGCCTCACCGGCAAGGTCGTCGAGATCGAGCTCGAATCCGGCGAGCTAACACTGGGCACCCTCTGTCTGCCGAAGCTGAGCGGGTTCGAGGGAGCCTCCGTCTATGTAGGCGAGCTTGAGGCCGACTGCGAGGTCAAAGCTTGCCGCGAGGGGATATGCGTGAAGTTCGCGTCACCGGTGGTTCTCACGCCTGGTAGTTCGCTGGTGGTGACGGCGTAGCAGGGTCCACGGAAAAGAGGAACTCCCCCAGACCTTGTCGTAATCCACGGTAGCCAAGCTGTCCAAGGAGACGAGCGACATGAGAACATGGCAAGCATTGCTCTGTGCAGCAGCAGTCATCATCGCGTTTGGGTCCAGCGCGTGTCACGCGCAGGATGCTACAGCCTTTCCCGTCACGGGCAAGGTGCTCATGCCGGACGGTTCCCCCGCGGTGGGCGCGGCTATAGAGGCGCGAGGCCACGTGGAGTGGATCGGCTGGCGAGTCCAAGGCACCGCCACCTCGGGCGCTGACGGCAAGTTCACGATGCAGCTTCCGATGGGAACGTACCTCTTCTGCGTGGTCTCCGGCGACCTGGTCTGCTTCGACTGGGCTCAGGAGATCAACGTGGCCAAGGACGGGTCGGTCTCCAAGAAGATCGAGATGCGCCTGGAGAAGGGCTGCAAGGTCCAAGGCAGCGTCATCGACATAACGACCAGCCAGCCCGTCGGCGGAATGAAGATTCTCACACGTGAGGGCGACCATGCTGAATCCTCGGATTCCGGCGAGTGGAGAATGGTCCTGCGCAAGGGCAGCCAGACCATTACAGCCACCAAAGAGGGCTACTGGTGGCCCACGGTGAACTTCAGCGCCACCGGAGACACGGTGAGAGTGAAGGTCGAGACCAAGCCCGGCGGCACGGTCAAGGGCAGGATACTCAACGAGCAGGGCCAGCCCATAGCCGGCGCACGTGTGGGGACCGAGGCCGCCTCTCTGCTGAGCATGCTCGCCACTACCGACGCTGACGGGCGGTTCGTTTTTGGCGGACAGGACCCTGATGCTAAAGCGGAGCTATGGGCAAGGGCGGACGGCTACGACGAACTATACAGCCAGGCCGTCACATTCCCAGCCGCGCAGCGCGAGGCTCAGATAGAGCTGACCATGAAGAGACCCAAAGTCCGCACGATCTCCGGGCGGGTGACGCGGCAGGATGGCACTCCCGTAAAGGGAGTCAAGGTCGCGTATGGTGACGGCGTCAACTTCGCGAACCGCGTATGCGCGTGGAGCAACAAGGATGGCAATTACACGATTAAGAAGGCCGATGTAGCCCGAAGCCTAGTCATGGTAACCTGCAAGGACCTGGCGCCGTCCTGCAAGCCGGTTGAGGCCGACAAGGATGCGCAGATAGATTTTCAACTTAAGCCCGGACACAGTGTCGAGGTCCACGTGGAGGACGAATCCGGCAACCCGGTTGCCCAAGCAGGCGCGTCGGCATCGATGAAGATAACAGACGC
>Ga0209226_10000329_pt1 | contig 28672 bp, 22 predicted proteins | sample BarGraNGADG00212_2_FD_184497 | JGI IMG/M metagenome (GOLD analysis project Ga0209226, IMG submission 184497) | Arctic peat soil microbial communities from Barrow, Alaska, USA - Barrow Graham LP Ref core NGADG0011-212 (SPAdes) (version 2) | ecosystem: Environmental > Terrestrial > Soil >...
GAGAAAGGCATACCGAGGCGCAGCGGGCATGGACCGCGATCCGTCGCAGGCGGATCGCGGGAGCAAGCCGAGGGAACGAGCCGATTTTCCTCGCCGGGGAAAATCGGCGTACTTTCGGAGCCCCCGCCCGGGAGCCCCCTTCCATTACGTAATTCTTAGGCTGAGTACGCCGCGAGAGCGACCGGGGATCGCGCCGCGCCCCCGCAACTTGACAAAATAGCGCGGGGCGGTGATGATGAGAGGCCGAATCGGAGACACGGCTCCATGAAAAAAACCACTATCATTCTCGTCATCCTCTGCATCGTCCTGCTCGTCATCGTTGCGCCCGCCTGCAAGAAAACCAAGCAGGGCGAAACGCCCGAGGAGGCCGAACAGGCCAGGCTCGAGGCCGAACAGGCAGTCGAGGCGGCCGCCGCGGAGGCCGCCTCCAAGCCGGTGCCCCCGCCCCCCAAAATGAACGATGAAGTCTATATCGATATCCGGGCCCGGCAGGCCCTTATCTACGACAAGTACAAAGACGATCTTGACCTCGCCCAGTTGAACGTGGACCAGGTCTACGAAAAGCACCTGGTGACACTGCAGGAGCTCAGGGATTTCGAGGCCAAACAGACGCCTGAGCACCGGGCCGCCCTCGAAAAGAAGGTCATGGACTACATGCAGAAGATCCTGAGCGAATATCGATAGCGCCGACGGTCGGGACCGGCGATTCGCTAAGTTACTGCAGCAGTTTCCTCTTCTTCAGCCAGCGCTCGCGCAGGCGGACCGAGTCGAGGCCCAGGAAATACCCCTTGCTCGACGGGTTCTTCCCGACGCATTCCAGACGGAGGGTGTGAGTCCCGGGGGCGAACTTGAAGCTCCCGACATAGTGGTTCCGGACCTCGAGGTTCGGCCCAGACAAGTCGATGTCGGCGAATTCCTGTCCGGCGGGATCCCCGTCGAAGCGGCGCGCCCGCTGACCGTCGAGAAACACGCGGTAGGTCCCGTAATCCTCCGCGTGGGTCAGCCGGAGCATGAGGCCGCGGTATTCCTCTTTCGCCACATCGAACGCGACTTCGAGGAACGCGTCCGCGGCGGCGGGCCGGAAGAGGATCTGTCCTTCCCCCGTCCAGTCGTAGCCCTTCTGGAGCTCGGCCGCGCCGGCCGAATGCTTGGCCGTCGGCAGCATCGCCTTCCCTTCCGTGACGAGGTCGAGCTCCGGAAAGAGACGGCCGGCGAGCGCCGGCAGCTTCGTGAATCGCTTCGGCGGGCCGACCTGGTACCAGAAGGCCACCGAGGCCATGTCGTCCTCCTTCTCGACGTGGCCCTCGACCTTGCCGCTCTCGGTTTCGTCGGCGCTGATCCAGCCTTTGTGCTCGATCTCGAAGCGCAGAGACGTCGTGAACCGGACGGGGTCGGCGATGTGCCACCGGTAGAGAGTGTATTCGGCCCCGAGGTCGTCGAACGAGGTGCTCATGTAGGTGCAGCCGAAAGTGGGAAAGAGCCGGGCCTCCAGGCCCCAGGCCATGAGGAAATAGTCCTCCGTGCCCGTGCCCTGGATCGTCGGAGCCGTATCCCCGTCCACGTAGAATTTCGCATCGCCCTCCCCGAACCAGAGCGGGCTCCGGGACCGGACGGACATCACCGTCCCGACATAATGGCCTTGGCCAGCGGCGTCCAGGACGAGGTAGTCCCCTCCCGCCCGCTCCGGGAACTCGTTCCGGTACTGGGCGCAAAAATACGCGGTCTTCGGGGGGATCTCGTCGCCCTGGGTGTAGTCGATATGGTAATAGAAGCTCCGGACGTTCTTCGTCCCCTCATTCGTGACGGTGATGACGCCCCTCCGGACAAACGGCATGGGCCAATAACAGTTGTAGCCGTCGCCGCCCTCGACCTGGACGGGGACGGAAACGATCTCCCGGCGCAGGCCGAACCCGGCGGCGAAGAAATCGCCGAGCGGAGCCTCGACGGCCGGCTCGGACGAGCCGTCCCAATACATCCGGAGCACGATCTCGTCCGGGCGGGCCGAGCCCCCGGCCTCGAGCCAATTCGGCCGGGCCTCGTTGAACGTCAGCCAGATGTGGCGAATGACGGCCGGGCCGCGGATGTCCGCCAGGACCTTGGTCTCGCCCGGGACGATGTACTTGAGCCGGTCGGCGTTGCTGTTGGGATTGGGATCGGCCGAGGTGACGGCCCCGGATTTTCCGGGTTTGATCCTCATCAGGTCGCTCAGGTCCTGCGCGAAAAGGCTGGAGTTATTGACGACCAGGACTAGGGCGGCGGATATAGCCAACAAGCCTTTCACAATGGGTTTTAGCATATTGCCTCCTTGGACGAGCCTGTTTCTCATTCTTTTCATCCCCCTGATAACTGTCAAGAGAACATTCCACCCCTTTTTGACTTTTTCCCCCGCACCGATATACGATTTGCCCGCCGATCGAGGAGAAAACGCAATGAATCCACAGAGAACCTTGCCCCAGCTGTTCGAGGACAGCGTCGCCCGGTTTGCCGACCAGGTCCTGATGCTCGAAAAGAAAGCCGACCGGTATGAGGGGACGACCTACGCTCGGATGCGCGAACTCGTCCATCAATTTGCCGCCGGGCTGCTCAGCCTGGGCATCCGGAAGGGCGACCGGCTGTCGCTCATCGCCGACGCCCGCAACGACTGGGTGATCAGCGAGCTCGGCATGTTCTACGTCGGGGCGATCGACGTCCCGATCTCGGTCAAGATCGAGGACCTGGAGGACCTGACCTTCCGGCTCTCCCATTCGGGCTGCCGGGCGGTCGTCGTCACCCAGAGCCAGATCGAGAAGATCCGGAAAATCAAGAAGAACCTCCCGGAACTCCAGGCCATCATCGTCCTCGACGAGCTGAAATCCTATGAAGCGGACGAGATTCCGGTCGCCGACATCTTCCAGCGGGGCGTCGAATTCCTCGCCCGCGACCGGGCCGCGTTCGAAGAGCGCTGGCGGTCGGTCCGGGAGGACGATTACGCCAACATCTGCTATACGTCCGGCACGACCGCCGATCCCAAGGGGATCATCCTCACCCACCGCAACTACACGGCCAACATCGAGCAGTCGCTCAGCCTCGTCCGCTTCGAGCCGGGATGGTGCGCGCTCATCTTCCTGCCCTGGGACCACGCCTTCGCCCACACCTGCGGCATCTACACCCTCATCAAGACGGGCGCGATCCTCGCCTCGACCCAGCGGGCGCGGTCCTACATGGAATCGCTCAAGAACATCGTCCTGAACATCAAGGAGACCCGGCCCCATGTCCTCCTCAGCGTACCGACCATCGCCAAGAATTTCCGGAAGGGCGTCGAAAAGGGGATCCGGGACAAGGGCCCCAAAGCCGCGGGGTTGTTCAAGAAGGCCCTGAAGACGGCCTACGCCTACAACGGCCTCGGCTGGGACAAGGGGAAAGGGGCCCGCAAGCTCCACAAGCCCGCCCTGGCCCTCTACGACCGCCTCATTTTCCGCAAGATCCGGGCCAATTTCGGCGGCCGGATCCAATATATCGTCGGCGGCGGCGCGCTGCTCGACATCGAGCTCCAGCGCTTCTTTTACGCCGTCGGGATGCCGATGTTCCAGGGCTACGGGCTCACCGAGGCGGCGCCCGTCATCTCGGCCAACTCGGCCGAGTGCCACAAGCTCGGATCGTCGGGGCGGGTGGCGCCCGGCATCGAGCTCCGGATCTGCGATGAGAAGGGGAGCGCGATGCCGACGGGCCAGCCGGGCGAGATCGTCATCCGGGGCGAGAACGTCATGGCCGGATACTGGAAAAACGAGCGGGCCACCCGGGACGCGCTCCGCGACGGCTGGCTGTACACGGGGGACCTCGGCTATCTCGACGCCGACGGGTTCCTCTACGTCCTGGGCCGGATGAAAAGCCTCCTCATCGCCGACGACGGCGAGAAGTACAGCCCGGAGGGAATCGAGGAGACGATTACCGAAAAATCCCGCTTCATCGACCAAATCATGCTCACCAACAACCAGTCGCCGTTCACCGTGGCCCTCGTCGTCCCGAACCGGGAGGCGGTCCTGCGCGCCGTGAAGGACCAGGGCCTGTCGTGCAAGACCCGGGAGGGGCAGGAAGCCGCCCTGAAGCTCATCGACGGCGACATCGCCGTCTACCGCGAGGGCGGGGCCGCCGCGGGGATGTTCCCGACGCGCTGGCTCCCTGCAGCCGTCGGTGTCCTCGGCGAGCCCTTCACCGAGGAGAACCGGATGCTGAACTCCCAGCTGAAGATGGTCCGGAGCAAGATCGCCGCGTTCTACAAGGCGCGGCTCGATTACCTGTTCACGGGGGAGGCCAAGGACATCTTCAATTCCCAGAACCTGACGATTGTCGGCCGCTTCGAATAAAAACCGGAAGGAGGGACCATGCCCCGCTTCACGAAATGGATCCCGGCCGTGCCTACATCCGGTTATCAGCGGATTGAACACCCCGCGCCGCTTATGATAAAGTAACCCCATGGCCGCCGATCAAGCCTCGCAAGAAAAGCTCGACGACATCCTCTATCCGAGCAATGCCGCCACGAGCTTCCGGATCACGATGATTTTCGGCTACCGGAGGACGCCCGAGTACAAGAAGGCCGTGGCCCTCGCCAAACGCAATCCGACCTACAAGGAGGAGGGCGAGGGCGAGTGGATCCGCCACTCGGCCGTTTACACCCCCGCCGAGGTCGAGGAGCTCTTCCAGCTGTTCAACCTCGTCCACGACTGGGAGACGACCGAAATCCTGGTCAACCACAAGCGGCTCCCCTATGCCCACCAGCTCTGGCTGCCTCTGATGTGGTTCTATCGGATCAAGTAGCGCCCCAGGAGGGCCCTCATGAAAAAATTCCTCACTGCGCTCTGCCTTCTGGCGCTCGTCGCCGCGCTCGGCCTCGCCGCCGAGGAAGGCCGGTTCTTCCGCTATCCCAGCATCCAAGGCGATAAAATCGTCTTCACCTATGAAGGCGATCTCTGGCTCGTCGGCGCCCAAGGCGGCACGGCCTCCCGCCTCACCACGTTCCCGGGCGTCGAGACGTTCGCCAAGTTCTCGCCGGACGGGAAATGGATCGCCTTCACCGCGACTTACGACGGCGCTCAGGCCGTCTACCTGATGCCGGCCGAGGGCGGATCCCCCGTGCGCCTCAGCTACAATCCCGGCGCGGCTCAGGTCGTGGGCTGGACCCCGGACGGGACCGCTGTCGTCTTCCGATCGCTCTTCGAAAACGTCGTCGGCCGCGACCCCAACCTCTACACCGTGAGCGTCAATGGCGGCGCGCCGCGCCGGTTCCCGCTCGACCGGGGACTGCTCGTCAGCTATTCGCCCGACGGCCGCAAGTTCCTCTACGCCCGGCGCGGCAACGAGGAATACTACTGGAAGCGCTACAAGGGCGGCCAGTACCAGGACATCTGGATGTACGACGCCGACGCGAAGAAATACACGCCGGTCTCGGACTATGTCGGCAAGAACGCCTATCCGATGTGGATCGGCGATACGATGTATTTCGTCTCCGACCGGGGGAACGGTATCGCCAACCTCTTCGCCCAGAAAATCGGGACAAAGGACGCCAGGCCGGTCACCACCAACGGCGATTTCGACGTCATGATGCCCAATACCGACGGCAAAACGATCGTCTACGTCTATAACGGCTACCTCCACCTCCTCGACGTCAAGACGAACCAATCGCGGAAGATCAAAGTCGCGGCGCCCTCCGACCGCTGGACGCTCCGCGGCCGGACGATCAATGCCCGCGACTATATCCACAGCGCGAACGTGACGAACGACGGGAAATCCGTGGTCCTCGAGGCGCGGGGCGACGTCTTCGCCGTCCCGGCCGGACGCGGCGCAAGCCTGAACCTCTCCCAGACGCCCGGGACGCGCGAAATGTTCCCGGCCGTCTCGCCGGACGGCAAGACCGTGGCCTTCTTCTCGGACAAGAGCGGGGATTACCAGCTCTACACTCAGAAGGTCGAGGGCGGCGCGTGGACGCAGATCACGACCGGCCTCGACCGGGCGGTCTATCGACTCCTCTGGTCGCCGGACGGGAAGAAGATCCTCTTCGGCAACAAGGACTTCGCCATCTTCGTCGTGGACCTCGCCACGAAATCTGTAACCAAGATCGACGAGTCGCACCAGATGAAGAACGACGAGTTCTATTGGATGATCGACGACTACTGCTGGTCGCCCGACTCCGCCTGGGTCGGTTACAGCTTCGTCCAGTACAACCGGAACAGCCAGATCTTTATCTACAGCCTGGCCCAGGGCCGGAAACACGCCGTGACCGACGATTTCTACGACAATCTGTATCCGTCCTTCGACGCGAACGGCAAATATCTCTACTACGTCTCCAGCCGGAATTTCGACGTCGCGATGGACTTCTACGAGGACAACCACGTCCTCGGGACGCCCCAGCAGGTGATGGTCGTGGCCCTGCGGGACGGCGAGAAGCCGCCGTTCGCCGAAGCCGTCGCCGCCCCGGCCCTCGCCGCGGCAGCTTCTGCCGTACCGGAAGCGACCGCTTCGGTTCGCGCTGGCACGCCCGGCGATAAGGCCGAGAAGGCCGAGGCCAAGGCCGCGCCGGAGCAGATGCGGATCGACGTCCAAGGCCTCTCCAAGCGGACGTATCCCCTGCCCGTCGCCCCCGGCAACTATTTCTACCTCAAGGCCGGCAAAGGCAAGGTCCTCTGGGCCTCCGTGGACCAGTTCACCGAGGACGAATACGAAGAGATCTTCCGGCCCAGGGGCGCGACCAAGTGGGCCCTCCACGTCTTCGACATGGCCGACCGGCGCGAGGTCGTCCTGAGCGACAAAGTCCGGGAGTTCGGCCTCTCGACGAACGGCGAGCAGCTGATCGTCCGGAAGGACGCGGACATCTTCATCACGTCCGTGGACCGGGCCTACGGCTCCAAGGGGCTCGGCGACCGGCTCAACGTCCAGGGGTTGACCTACACCGTCGACCTCCAGAAGGAATGGCTCCAGATCTTCAACGACGCCTGGCGCTGGTACCGCGACTTCTTCTACGATGCGAACTTCCACGGCCGCGACTGGAAGGCCATGGGCGACAAATACCGGGCTTATATTCCCCAGCTCTCGTCGCGCGACGAGCTCAACTGGGTCCTGTCCCAGATGGTCGGCGAGCTCTGCGTCTCGCACACGTACATCGGCGGGGGCGATATGGGCCCGATGGCCGCGCCCTCCTCGCCGATGTTCACCGGCCTGCTCGGGGCCGACCTCGTCCCGGACGCGAAGGCGGGCTTCTATAAATTCGACAAGATCTACGGCCCGACCGAGATCAACCTCGGCCTGCCCGGCCCCCTCTCCCGGCCCGACATCGCCCTCAAAGAGGGCGATTACCTGATCGCCCTCGACGGCGTGAACGTCACGGCCGGCGACGACTATTTTAAGCTCCTCCAGACGACCGCCGGCCGCAAGATCAAGGTCACGGTCAACGCCAAGCCGTCGGCCGAGGGAGCCAAGACCTACGAGGTCGAGCCGATCCGGAGCGATTCCGCGCTCCGGTACAACCGCTGGCTGGCGGACAACATCCGGAAGATCGAGAAGGCGACGGGAGGCAAGGTCGGGTACATGCACATCAACGCCATGAACTCGGGCGGCATCGGCGAGTTCGACAAGTTCTGGCGCGCCTTCCGCACCAAGGACGGGATCATCATCGACATGCGCCGCAATTCGGGCGGCTGGACGGAGTATTTCCTGATCGACAAGCTCGAGCGCCAGCTCACGGCCTTCAACGTTCTGCGGGGCATGGTCCCCTTCCGCTATCCCGGGACAGCCTCGAACGGCAACTACGTCGTCATCTCCAACGAGAACAACGGCTCGGACGGCGAAGCGTTCGTCGAGGACTTCAAGGCCCGCAAGCTCGGCCCGGTCGTGGGCGTCCCGTCGTGGGGCGGCCTCGTCGGCATCCTTAATCAGCAGCTGACGATCGACAACGGGACGGTCGAGCAGTCGAACAACGCCTTCTACGGCCGCGAGGGGAAGTGGCTCATCGAGAACCACGGGGCCGACCCAGACTACCTGATAGACAATGATCCGGCTTCGGTCGTCGCAGGGCGCGATCCCCAGCTCGAGAAAGCGATCGAAGTCATCCTGGAGAAGATCAAGAAGAACCCGCTGAACTTCTCGGGCACGCCGGCCTATCCGAAGAAGTGATCGGGGGCAGGCGGCTCTTCCCGGTCCCGCGTCACCAACGGAATCCGCAGCATTGGATCGCCCCTGAATTTCTTCGAATCTCCGTCCTAACAACTTTTTAACAATCCTTTAACAAATCCCTGACAACTCATTCCTCCCTCTGCGTTATTTTGAGTCCGGATGGGGAGGATATCGAAAATGAAATCCTTTGTCCTGAAGAAATGGTATTTCGACCTTGTCGCGGAAAGCGGAGATGTCCTTTACGCGTATTTCATCATCACCCGAATCTTCGGCTGGCAACGCGGGTTTGTCTCGGCCCATCTGAATCTGGCCGACGGCCGCGTTCTCCGCGGCACGATGACGACATCCCCTCCCCCTCCCTCCTCCGGCCGAGACCTCGCCTTTGGCCGCCAAATCCTTTCTTCCCCGGAACTCCGGCCCAAGCTGGTCATGGAGTTCAAAAATCTCGCCCTCGAACTTGAATATGATCCCCTCGAACAGGGATGGGATCCGACTCCTGACGCTGTTCTTCTCAAACAAGGCCGGAGAATTCTCAAATGGCGCGTCCCCGTGCCGGCGGCCCGGGTGAAGGGGTGGATCCGGGCGGACGGGCGTCTGATCGAGATCGTCGGAAACGGATACCACGACTATGTCGAAACCGACATCCCGCCCTGGCGTCTCCCGATCCGCGAACTTTTCTGGGGCCGGGCTTGGGTCGACGGTCAGACCGTCGTGTTCAATCAGATTACGACGAGGCAAGGGGCTCTCCTCCAGAATTTCTTATTGAGCGGACGGAGCGCCGCTGCCGGAAAGGCTCCGATCTCGATCGGGCGGAGAGACGATGACCAACGGTTCGAGATCGAAGCCCAAGACGAAGACGCGACGACCCGGATCGCCAAGGGCGTTTGGTCGCTGCGCCTTGAGCGTCGGGCGATCATCGAAGAAAGCCCCGTGACGACCGGCGATCGAATCCGCTCTCGGCTCCTGCGCCGCATTTCGGCGCGGATGTGCGGCGATCCCTGCGAAAAAAAGATGTTCTCGGAGGCCCGGCTCACCGACGGGGCGATCAGCCTGCGAGGCCAGGCCGTTCATGAGCGGGTGTCGTGGCGATGGAACTCCCCCGCGCCGTGGGTCACCGTCGGGGTCTATACGCTCATCTTCTGGTTTCTTATCCCCGGTTTTTTGGCGGCCGTCGGCCATCGCCTGGACGAACTTGTCCGCATTTCTCTACCGAAACAAGGCTGGAGCCGATGGTCGGGATTTGTCTTGGCCGTCGCCGGGCTGGCGCTCACAGCGGTGAGTATCGGCCAGCTTTGGTTTCAGGGGAAAGGACTGCCCATCTCCGCCTTGCCGCCCCGGCGATTCGTCGCCTCCGGCGCGTACAGGTTCTTTCGCCATCCCCTCTATCTCGGTTTCAATGCCGCCTTCGCCGGATGGGCTCTCCTCCGCGGCTCATTCGGATCGCTGGCTTTCGGCGCCCCGCTCCTGCTCGTCGGCTGGATCGCCTACGCTCTCTTCGCCGAGGAGCCGGCCCTCGAAGCCCGCTTCGGAGAGTCGTACCGGGCTTACCGGGCCGCGACACCGCTCCTCGTCCCGAGACGGGTCGGCCGCCTCATCGCCCGGGCCTTCCGGCCTTTCGGCGAAGGGGTTTGCCACCTGTTGACCGCGCTGGCCGGCCGGCCGATTCTTTATCGCCGGGGCAACCTCATCCTCGTGACCTATGGGCTGTTCGTATCGGCCGGGGTGCTCCTGTTCACCCAGCATACGACCGCCCTGCTGATCGCTCAAGGCCTGACAAAAAGCCAGGCCGCCGCCCTCCATATTTCGAATGTTCTGGCGGCGCCGCTCGTGGGCTATCTTTTTTGGTGGCTGGGGCACTGGCGGAAGCTGATCCGCCAGCCGCGTTTCGGGTTGAGGAACATCGGCTTCGTTTCTTATGGAGCTCTCACGGGCCTCTTCCTGTCGAGCTCCATTTTCGGTCTGATCCACGGCTATCCGCCCAGCCTGATCACGGACGCCATGGTCCGGGGCATGTTCCTGGCTTATGCTTTCGGCCGGATCGGTTGCGTCACGTACGGCTGCTGCTGGGGAATCGCGGCGGCCAGGACCGGAATCCGCTACCGGAATCCTCAGTCCAAAGTCCTCCGCTTGACGGGAAGGGCGGAGGCTCTTTGCCGCCCGGCGCAAGCTTATTCCATGCTGGAAGGGCTGGCCCTTTTCCTTGTCCTGAACCTGCTCGTCCTCCATCCCCTTCCGGCCGGCCTGCTGACCGCCCTGGCCTTCCTCGTCTATCCGGTCGGCCGTTTTTTCATCGAGTTCAGCCGGGAAAGAAGCCGTTTCCTCTACGGCCGGTTTCATGAAGGGCACCTCGGCTGCGCGGCCATGTTCGCGGCGGGCCTGGTTCTCCTGTTCATCCTCCCGGCCTCCGCCGTTCCTTCGCCCCGGCCTTGGACCCCGGCCGCCTTCATCCAAAGCCTCCCGCTGCTTCCGGTCTCGATCCTCGTCGGGGCGTTCGTCTTCTTCGTGGCCGGCGTCCATTGGAAAAAGGTGGGAACATGGTGACCGGCGATCCGCTCCTCGAAGTCCGACACGTGGCCAAAGCCTTCGGCCGCAAAAGCGTCCTGAAGGATATTTCCTTCTCGCTCTCCGCCAGCCAACGCCAGCAGGCTCTGATCTTTATCAGCCTGGCCGCGGTGGGCATTCTGACGTCGTTCCTGGCCCTGTCCCTGACCCAAAAACACGCCCCTGAAAACCGGCGCTTGATCCTCTGCGGCTTCCGCACGTCGGAGCTTCTCCTGTCCAAGTTCGCCGTCCTGCTCACGGTGACCGCTTGCGTCGGCACGTACGCATGAACGGACTGGAACGCTGGGGGCTCAGCCGGCGGGGGACGCAACTCCTCTGGGACGACCACGACCTGTCCGACCTGGCCGCTCGCTTCGGGACGCCTCTTTTCGTAGTCAGCCGCCATCGGCTGGGGGAAGCGTTTACGGCCATGGAGGCGGCGTTCCGTTCCCAAGGCTTGGCGCTGGAAATTTTTTTTTCGGTCAAAACGAATCCCGTCCCTCGGGTTCTCGAAATCCTGGCCGGTTGCGGCGCCGGAGCGGAGGTTATCTCCGAGTTCGAGCTTTGGCTGGCCCGGAAACTCGGCCTGGACGGGGACCGAATCCTGGTCAACGGAACGATGAAGTCCGAAGCGCTTCTCCGCGCCGCGGTGACGCACGGGGCGCACCTCATCAATATCGAAACGCTGGCCGAGCTGGAGACTCTTCGGGAGATCGTCGAGCGGGAAGGACGGAGGGCCAATATCGGGCTGCGGATCAACCCGGGCCTTCGGAAGCGGGTTTTTCACTTCACAACGGCCAGCGGCTCTTCCACAAGCCCGATCGGATTCAGGCGCGGGAGCGGCGAATGGCAAAAGGCCCTCCGGCTGATCGTCCGGCGACCTGACCTCTTTGCCTTCCGCGGCCTTCATTTTCATTTGGGGTCGGGCATCCGGGAAGCCGGGCCCTACCGCGATGCCCTGGCGAGCGCCGCCGGATTTTTTGACGATGCCCTGGCGGCCGGCCTTCAGCCCGAGGCCTTGGATATCGGAGGCGGTTTCGGAATCGATACCCTCAAGGAGGCCACCGCCGGGGAAGCCCTGCGCCTCTTCGTCTGGAATCGGGGACAGGAGCCTCCCGACGCCACCAGAAGCCGAGGGCTCCTCGATGAGGTCGCGGACGTCTGCGCCGGAGCTCTGTCGGATTACGCCCGAAAGCGGGGGATTCCGCCTCTCCGCCTCCTCGTCGAGCCGGGCCGGGCTCTCAGCGGACCGGCTCAAATCTTGCTTCTTTCGGTGCGCTCCGTCCGTGAACGCGCCCGGGGACGGCGGGCCGCTTTTTGCGATGCCGGAGCGATGAGCTTGTCCCCGCTTCTCATCAGCGAGAGCCATGCCGTTTTTGCGGCCGGCCGGGCCGAAGACGGGGGACGTCTCCGATACGATATTTATGGCAGCCTGCCCACGCCGCTCGATATCGTTTCCCTGGGGAGACGGCTTCCCGAGCTCAACCCGGGCGATGTCTTGGCGGTCATGGACACCGGCGCCTATTTCACCTCTCTGGGCAACAATTTCGCCGGACCGCGGCCGGCCATCGCGATGATCGAAAACGGTTCCGCCTCGCTCATCCGCAAACGCGAGACATTCGAGGACCTCGTCAGCCGCGACGCCGTTTCGGGGACTGGCGCGACGGAGGTTTCATCATGAATGCCAAGGACGCTGTTGAACGCTCGGAACGAGCCTTCCCCGGCTGGGCCGCCCTTCCCGTCGCGAGGCGGAAAGTCTTTCTCAGAGCCCTGCAAAGGCGGATCGCCGCCCGTCAGGAGGAACTGGCGGCCGCCGTCGCCGCCGACACCGGCAAGCCCGTGACTGAAGTCCTGTTTCAAGAAATCACCGCGGCGCTGGAAATGATCCGTTTCGTCGCCGCCGTCTACCCCCGCTGGCTCAAGGACCGGCCGATCCGCTATCGACGGCCCGGTTTCTGGTCGAAAGTCCATCGCCGGCGCTACGAGCCTCTCGGCGTGCTGGGAATAATCGGGCCGGCCAATTATCCCTTCTCGCTTCCCGTCATGCAGGCCGCGGCGGCTCTCATCTGCGGAAATTGCGTCATCGTCAAACCCTCGGAGCGCGCACCCCGGACGGCCGGGCGGCTGAAGAGCCTCTTCGAGGAGGCCGCTTTTCCCCCGGGAGTCGTCGAGGTGGCGGAGGGAGACGAGAGGACGGCGGAGGCCGTCATCGTCCATCCGGGAGTCCGGAAAATAATATTCACGGGCAGCACGGAGACGGGCCGGAAAGTCGCCCGTCTGTGCGGCCGGTCCTTTAAAACGTGTGTCCTTGAACTCGGCGGCGTCGGGGCGGCCGTTGTGGATGACGACGCCGACCTCGGCCTGGCCGCCCAGGCCATCGCCTGGAGCGCGTTCTATTCAACCGGCGCGTCCTGCCTCGGAACGAAAAGAGTCTTCGTCACCCGCCGCGTCGGCCGGACTTTCCTGGACGGACTCCTCCAAGAGATCCGGGTTCTCAGCCGAGGCGATCCCTTTGACCCGGAGGCTGACATCGGCCAAAGCTCGGATCCGAAAACTGATGAGCGGCTACGGGCCCTCGTCCGGGACGCTATGGCCCGGGGGGCGCACGCTTGGGCGCCGGAAGGCGAGCTCTCTCGGGAGGAGGTTTCGCAGGTCCGCGGGCCGCTGGTCATCTCCCAAACGACTCCCGAGATGGCGGTGTTGGGGGATGACGAAGAACTGCGGGGGTTGGTCCTCTGCGTCCGAGAAGTGGATTCGGCCGAACAGGCGATCCGGGAAGCCAACGCCTCGAGCTACGGCCTGAGCGCGTCGGTCTGGAGCCGGAACCGCAAGAAAGCGGAGGCCATCGCCGGAGAGCTTCAGGTCGGGATGGTCTGGATCAATGAAGTCGGCCTGGGTCTTCCCCCCTTCCCTTGGGGAGGGACGAAAAACAGCGGCTGGGGCCGGTTGTTCGCCAAGGAGTCGTTGTCCGAGCTCACCACCATCAAGGTGATCAGCCGGGATCGCCGCCGATCCGCCGCGCCGAAGTTCTGGTGGTTTCCTTACAGCCGCGCTAAATACGAACTCACTCTCGCCGTCAACGCCCTGGCCTATGGGGCCGGAAAGACATCCGCTTTTCTCCGATTGCTGAAAAACATCCGACACGGAAGAGCCGCTTTTTCCGGCGGAAAGAAAAGGGGCCGATAAGGGGAAACCTATGAATCTCCAGCAGATGACTCGCCGCCGCAACCTCTTGCCGCTTCGGTTTCCTTTGCGCGAGACGCCGCATGCCACCATCGAGACCAACCGGACATGCAATATCCGCTGTCGCCACTGCTACAATCTCGACAAGGAACTCGTCAAATCTCTGGACACGGTGAAGCGGGAGATCGACGCGACTCTGGCGAAGCGAAACGTCCAGTCGCTAACGCTTCTGGGCGGGGAACCGACCCTTCATCCGGATCTGGCGGCGATCGTGGCCACCGTCAAAAGCCGGGGAAGGAAATGCCAATTGTTGACCAATGGAGTCGTTTTTCTGAAAGAAACGGGGGACCGCTTGCTGGACCAGATCATCGCCGCCGGCGTCGACAAGATCGTCCTGCACGTCGATTCCGGACAGCGCCATGTCCACGGCGACCTGGAACGGGCCCGGCGGATTCTCTTCGGGAAGATGGAAGCCAGGAAGGTGACATTCTCTCTGGCCTTGACGATCGACCCGGATTCCGCCGGCGAAATCCCGAACTTGGTCAAGCGCTACGCGCGATACCGGTATTTCGACGGGATTCTCTCGCTCGTGGCCCGGGACGGGTTGAGAAGGGACGGCCCGCGTCCCACCCTGGAAAATGAGTACGTCCGCCTTCGGCAGGAGCTTCGCCTTGAGCCCGTGTCTTATGTCCCATCCAATTTGGGGGAGGACCGGGTCCGCTGGCTGATCTATTTCTACATGATCAACGCAGCGACCGGGAAAGCCTACGGACTGTCGTCCGAGCTGTGCGGCCTGTTCGGCTGGATCTATCGGAAAATCCGGCGGAGGCGATTTTTTCTTCTCCGGACCAACCCGGCCTGGAGCCGATGGCTGGCCCCCCTTCTGGGACTGGCCGACGTCTCCTTGCGGCCCTGGCAGGCCGGAGCTCTTTTCAGCCTGGGACGGAGCTCGGCCGCGTTTCGGGCGATCCGGTTCCAATCGATCATCATCCAGAATCCGGCCGAATATGACGAGCGCCTGGGCCGATATGAGATCTGCTATCACTGTCCGGACGCCACCCTCCGCAATGGCCGGCTGACTCCGGTTTGCATCGCCGACCTGGTCAGCCCCGCGAACGGGGACAGCGGCGGCATCCACCAGGATTTGGCTCGCGAAGTCCACGGCCACCTGGGGGAAAACGCTTTCACCTGACCTCTTCGAAGCGCGCCGTGAAATGGCGGAGATGAGGCGGCTGCTCGACGATCCGGAACCCTTTGATTGCATCCCTCTTCCGGTGGAGCGAAACCAGGGCTTCGGCGACGAACTCGAGATGCGAGCCCGAGTAGACCCGACGCGGGATGGCGAGGCGGACCATTTCCAGGGCGGGAAAGGTTTCCCGGCCGGTCCGGGGATCGCGCTTCCCGAACATGACGCCGCCGATTTCGACGGCCCGGATCCCGGCCTCCCGGTACAGGGCGACGGTCAATGCCCAGCCGGGATATTGGTCGCGCGGGAGGTGCGGCAGGAACCGGTCCGCGAGGAGATAGACGGCGTGCCCGCCGACGGGCTTGAAGATCGGGACGCCGGCCTCGTCGAGGAGCCCGCCCAGGTATGCCACATGGGCCGTCCGGTATTCTAGATAATCGTCGTCCAGAACTTCCTCCAGCCCGCGGGCGATGGCTTCGAGGTCGCGGCCGGCCAGGCCGCCGTAGGTCGGAAACCCCTCGCCGATGATGAGCAGGTTCTTGAGGCGGGCGGCCAGGGCGCCGTCGGCGAGCGTCAGGAAACCGCCGATGTTGACCAGGGCGTCCTTCTTGGCGCTCATCGTCGCCCCGTCGGCGTGGGAGAACATCTCCCGGGCGATGGCCGGGAGCGATTTCCGGACATAGCCCGCCTCGCGCCGCTTGATGAAGAAGGCGTTCTCGGCGAACCGGCAGGCGTCGAAGAAGAAGGGGATCTTGTGCTTCCGGCAGACCGCGCTCACCGCCCGGATGTTGGCCATCGAGACCGGCTGCCCGCCCCCGCTGTTGTTGGTGACGGTCATCATGACCAGCGGGATCCGGGCCCGGCCCTTGGCCTCGATGAAGCGCTCGAGCTTGGCCGCGTCCATGTCGCCCTTGAACGGCCGGTCGAGGTCGGGGTCATAGGCCCCCTCGTTCACGAGATCGACCGCCGTCGCCCCGCGGACCTCGACGTTGGCCCGGGTCGTGTCGAAATGGATGTTGTTCGGCACGAAATCGCCCCTCTTGACCAGGGTCTCGAACAGGATCCGCTCGGCCGCCCGGCCCTGGTGGGTCGGGATGACATGGGCGAAGCCGAACACGGCTTTCACCGCGGCCTCGAACCGGAAAAAGCTCCGGGCGCCGGCATAGGACTCGTCGCCCATCATCATTCCGGCCCACTGGGCGTCGCTCATGGCCGACGTCCCGGAGTCGGTCAGGAGATCGATGAAGATCTTGGAGGCCGGAAGGCCGAAGACGTTGTAGCCGGCCTTCTTCAAGGCGGCCTCGCGCTCCGCCCGCGACGTCCGGCGGATCGGCTCGACGACCTTGATCCGGAAGGGTTCGACCGGGGATTGGAGTCTGGACATGGCGATCTCCTGGGGTTATGGAATCAGAACGTTGCGAGCTTCTTGAACACCTCGTACCGGGCCTGGACATCGCGGGGTTTGAGGGTCTTGAAGCGCTCGATGCCGAAATCCTCGATGATGAACGAGGCCATGACGCTGCCGTAAACCACCGCCCGTCGGATTTCCCGGGGCGTGATCCGGCCGACCTGATCGAGATAGCCCAAGAAGCCGCCGGCAAACGTGTCGCCCGCCCCGGTGGGATCGACGACGGTCTCGGCCGGGTAGGCCACGATCCCGAAGAGGCCATCCCGGTTGAAGACGAGCGCCCCGTGCTCGCCTTTCTTGAGCACGAGGACGGACGGGCCCATGCCGAGAAGGCGCTGGCCGGCTTTGATGAGGTTCCGCTCGCCGGTGATCATCCGCACCTCTTCGTCGTTGGCGAAAAAGAGGTCGATCTTCCGCAGGACGCGGAGCAGGGCCTCGGGCTTGGTTTCGATCCAGAGGCCGATCGTGTCCATGGCCGTGAGCTTCGGCTTCTCGACCTGGAGGAAGATGTTCTCCTGGAGGTCGGGGTCGATGTTGGCCAGAAAGAGGATGTCGGCCTTCTTGTAGGCGGCCGGAATCTCGGGCCGGAAATCCTGGAAGACGTTGAGATCGGTCCGGACCGTCGTCCGATGGTTGGGATCCTCGCCGTACCGGCCCTGCCAGTGGAAGGTCTTCCCGCCCGGAACGATCTTCAGCCCCCGGAGGTCGATCCGGCGCTTCTTGAGGAACGCGATCGTCTCCGGGGGAAAATCCTCGCCCACGACGGCCACGATCCCGGGACGGGTGAAATAGCTGGCCGCGAGGGCGCAGAAGGTGCACGAGCCGCCGATGATCTTTTCCTTGCGCACAAGCGGCGTCTCGATGGTGTCGAAGGCGACCGATCCGACGATGACGAGACTCATGGCCGCTCCCCGAGGCTCACTTGAGGTACCGGCCGACGATCAGGGCCAGCTCCCGCTTCTTCGCCGCGGGGATGAGGCGCGGGGCGGTCATGATCGTGTTCTGGACCGCTTCGTTGCAAGCGCACTCCCCTTCCAGATCGGGCGGCAACGTGGCCAAGGCTTTTTTGATGATCGCCTTGGCGTTGTGGATGTTGAGCCGCAGGTTTTCGAGGACGAGCTCGACCGAGACGTCCTCCTCCTCGGCGTTCCAGACGTCGTAGTCCGTGACGAGGTTCATGGTCGCGTAGCAGATCTCCGCCTCGCGAGCGAGCTTGGCCTCGGTGGCGGCCGTCATGCCGATCACGGAGCAGCCCCAGGAACGGTAGATCTCGGATTCGGCCTTGGTCGAGAAGGCCGGTCCCTCGATGCAGATATAGGTCCCGCCGAAATGGGCCCGGACGCCGAGGCAGACGGCCGTGTCGTAGAGGAACTTGGCCAGGTCGGGGCAGACGGGCTGGGCCAGCCCAATGTGGGCCGCGATCCCTCCCCCGAAGAACGTGTTCACCCGGCGGGTCCGGTCATAGAACTGATCGGCGAAGACGATGTCGCGCGGCCGGAGCTCAGCTTTGAGCGAGCCGCAGGAGCTGACCGAGATGATCTTTTCCACGCCGAGCATCTTGAAGCCATAGATGTTGGCCCGGTAGTTGATGTCCTGGGGCAGGAGCCGGTGACCCCGGCTGTGGCGGCTGAGGAACGCCACCCGGCGGCCTCCGAGCGTCCCCACAAAATAAGCGTCCGAGGGCGCGCCCATCGGCGTCTTGAGCTTCACTTCGCGGACGTCGGCCATCCCATTGATCTCGTAGAGCCCCGTGCCGCCGAGGATCCCGATCTCGGCGCGGGGGGCTTTGGGTCCGGATTTTTTGGGCGATTTCTTCATCGGCTTTTTCGCGGGCATGGATCCTCCTTCACGCAAGAACTTGGTATATAATTTATGGCGGACCAAGTCAAGAAAGAGGGAAGGGAGAAATCATGGCCTCCGACGACATCCTCCGGGCCGCGGCGGTCCTCCGGGGCGCCCGGCGGATCGTGGTCCTCACGGGAGCCGGAATTTCCGCCGAATCGGGCATCCCCACGTTCCGCGGCCCGGACGGGCTGTGGCGGAAATTCCGGGCCGAGGATTTGGCGACGCCGGAGGCCTTCGCCCGCGACCCCGTCCTCGTCTGGGAATGGTACGACTGGAGGCGAGGGATCATCGCCAAGGTCGCGCCCAACCCGGGACACGTCGTCCTGGCCCGTTGGGAGACGCGCTTTCCCAACTTCACCCTGATCACCCAGAACGTGGACGGGCTTCACGCCCTCGCCGGGTCGCGCCGCCTCCTCGAGCTCCACGGGAACATCTGGAAGACGCGCTGTCCGGACGAGGGCCGCGTCGCCGAAAACCGGGATGTTCCCCTGTCCCCGATCCCTCCCCGCTGCGCCTCCTGCGGAGGGCTCCTCCGGCCCCACATCGTCTGGTTCGGGGAGGGCCTCGACCAGGACATCCTCCGGCAGGCTTTTGCCGCATGCGCCCAGGCCGATGTGGTGCTGGCCGTCGGCACGTCGGCCCTCGTCCACCCGGCCGCGTCGCTTCCCCTCGCGGCGGCCGAATCCGGAGCGACGGTCATTGAGATCAATCCCGACCCCACGCCTCTCACGCCCCATGCGGACATTCCGCTCCGCGGGAAGGCGGGCGAAATCCTGCCCCGGCTCGCGGCCGCCCTAGATTAGCCCGTTCTTTCGCCCCTAGGAAATCGCCGGCCATTATGCTATTGTATTCAGACAAGTTAAGAGATTCCGGAAAGGAACGCGCGACGATGAAATATGTCTATTTCGAGGCCAAGTCCGGCCTGAGCGGAGACATGATCCTGGGCGCCCTCCTGGACCTCGGGATCTCCCCCGGCCGGTTCAAGGCGAAGATGGCGAAGCTCGGGCTCCCCGTCCGGATCCGGATCGGCGACACCGAGCGCTCGCATTTCCGCGGCCTCAAAGTCGATGTCGGGATCCGGGGCACGGCCTCTCCCGCCCGGCATTGGAACGACATCGCCGCCCTCGTTCGGAAGGCGGATTTCGCGCCGGCCGTCAAGGACCGCGCCCTGGCCGTCTTCAAAACCCTGTTCGAAGCCGAGGCGAAGGTCCACGGCTGCCCGTTCGAGAAGACGCACCTCCATGAAGCCGGAGCCGACGACGCGCTGATCGACGTCGTGGGTTGCGCCTGGCTGATCGAGGAGCTCAAGATCGGGGCGGTCACCGCCTCGCCGCTCAACGTCGGCGAAGGATGGGTCAAGACCTCGCACGGCGTCCTCCCCGTCCCGCCGCCGGCCGTCGCCGAGATCCTGAAGGGGGTGCCCGTCTACTCCGCTCACGCGCGCGAGGAGCTGGTCACGCCGACCGGCGCAGCGATCGTCAAGACGCTCGTCAGCCGGTTCCTGCCGTTCCCCGAGCTCGTCTACGACCGCATCGGCTACGGAGCGGGCGGCCGCGACACGCCCGGCCTGCCCAACATCCTCCGGGCCTTCTACGGCGACGAAGCCGGCTTCGCCCCGGAGAAGCAGGTCCACGTCATCGAGGCGACGATCGACGACTCCAATCCCCAGGTCCTGGCCGCCTTCCTGGAGACCGCCCTGGAGCTCGGGGCGATCGACGTCTACCTCACACCCATCGTCATGAAGAAGAACCGCCTGGCGACGAAGCTGACCCTCCTCGCCGCGGCGGATAAAATGGACGCCCTCGTCGCCGCCGTGTTCCGGGAGACGAGCTCGATCGGCGTCCGGTATTTTCCCGTCGGCCGCCGCGCCCTGGAGCGGACCGTGACGAAGATCCGCGTCCTGGGCGAGCCCGTCGGGATCAAGGTGGCCACGTCGGGCGGCGAACGGGTCAATGTCCAGCCCGAGTTCGCCGACTGCCTGGCCCTCGCCCGCAAGAAGAAGCTCCCGGTGAAGGACGTCCTCCGCCGGGCGCTCGCGGAGTATTCCAAACAAGGCTGAACGACCATGCTCCCCAAGAAGCGCATCCCTCCGTCCACCCCGATGGACCTGGCCAAGATCGAACGGGGCGTCCGCCTCATCCTGAAAGGGGCGGGCGAAGACCCGAAGCGGCCCGGGATCCGAGAGACCCCGACCCGGGTGGCCCACATGTTCGCCGAGATCCTCGGCGGGATCTATGAGAACCCCGAACGCCACCTCGAGGCGATCCAGCACGAGCGCCACGACGAGATGGTCCTGATCAAGAACATCCCGCTCTATTCGATGTGCGAGCACCACATGCTGCCCTTCGCCGGCGTGGCCCACGTCGCCTACATCCCCAAGGACGGCCGGATCGTCGGGCTGAGCAAGATCGTCCGCGTGGTGGACAGCCTCTCCCGGCGCCTCCAGGTTCAGGAGCGGCTGACGAAACAGATCGCCGACCTGATCAACGAGCACCTCCAGCCCCTGGGCGTCATGGTGGTGATCGAGGCGGAGCACATGTGCATGTCCATGCGCGGGGCGAAGAAGCCGAAAGCCGTGACGGTGACCTCGGCCGTCCGCGGCTCGTTCCGGGCCAGCCCGATGACCCGGGCCGAAGCGATCAGCCTGATTCGAGGAGGGTTGAGCAGTGGCAAAGACGTCTAAACCGACATTCTACATCACGACCCCGATCTACTACGTCAACGACGTGCCCCACATCGGGCACGCCTACACGACGATCATCGCCGACGCGCTCGCCCGCTTCAAGAAGCTCGACGGCTACGACGTGTTCTTCCTGACGGGGACGGACGAGCACGGCCAGAAGGTGGAGAAGGCCGCCGCCCGGAAGGGGCTCACCCCCCAGCAACTCGCGGACAAGGTGGTGGTCCGGTTCCAGGACCTGTGGAAGGCCCTGGACATCGAGCCCGACGGGTTCATCCGGACGACCGACCCCGCCCATGAACGGGGGGTGCAGAAGATCTTCCAGCGGCTCCTGGACAAGGGCGATATCTATAAGGGCACGTACCAGGGCTGGTACTGCGTCAGCGAGGAGAATTTCCTCTCCGAGGACGTGCCGGCCGCGGCCGATGGGACCAAGGTCTGCCCGGAATGCGGCCGGCCCGCGACGCTCATCAAGGAGTCGACCTATTTCTTCCGCCTCTCGGCCTACGCCCGGCCGCTCCTCGATTTCTACGCGGCGCACCCAACCTTCGTCCGGCCGCAGGGCCGCATGAACGAGGTCGTAAGCTTCGTCAAGGGCGGGCTCAAGGACCTCAGCATCTCCCGGACGACGGTCCGCTGGGGCATCCCCATGCCCGGCGACCCCGCCCACACCATCTACGTCTGGTTCGACGCCCTGCACAACTACCTCACCGGCATCGGCTACGACGGGGACATGGACCGGTTCCAGAAATTCTGGCCGGCCAACGTCCACCTCATCGGAAAGGACATCCTCCGCTTCCACGCCGTCTTCTGGCCCGCCTTCCTCATGGCCGCCGGGTTCGCCCTACCCGAATGCGTCTTCGGCCACGGCTGGTGGCTCAAGGACGACGCTAAGATGTCCAAGTCCAAGGGCAACATCCTCGATCCCTACGTCATCATCAACGCCTTCGGGGCCGACCCGCTGCGCTACTTCCTCCTCCGCGAAGTCCCCATCGGCCACGACGGGAATTTCTCCCACGAGGCGTTCATCCACCGCATCAACTCCGACCTGGCCAACGACCTCGGGAACCTGGTCCACCGGACGCTGACCATGATCCGGAGCTATTTCCGGGGGACGCTCCCCGCGCCGGGCGAGGAGACCGCCGACGACGCGAAGATCCGCGAGGCGTTCGCCCGGACCAAGGACGCCGTCCACGGCCATTACGACGCTTATGCCGTCAACAAGGCCCTGGAGGAGATCTGGGCCTACATCACCCTGGTCAACAAATATCTCGCCGACAACGCGCCATGGAAGCTGGCCAAGGACCCGGCCCAGAAAGCGCGGCTGGCCCGTGTGCTCTTCCAGGCCGCGGCCGCGATCCGGGGCGCGAGCTATCTCGTCTATCCGGTCATGCCGGGATCCGCCCGGAAGATCTGGGCGTTCCTGGGCGAGCCCGGGACGATCGAGGCGACGCCGTTCGCCGACCTCGCGTTCGGGGACTTCGCCCCCGGGCGGACCGTCGGGGAGCCGACGCCCCTCTTCCCCCGGGTGGATTTGAAGGAGTTCCTCGCCGAAGAGGCGAAGGCCGAGGAGGCGAAGCCGGCCGGGCCCGCGCCCGCCGCCGCCCAAGCCGCAAATACGGAGGTTCCGATGGAACAGATCACCTACGACGAATTCCGGAAGGTCGACCTGCGCGTGGCGCTCGTCCTGGAGGCCGAGAAGGTCCAGGGCGCGACGAAGCTCCTCAAGCTCAAGGTGGACCTCGGCCCGGAACAGCGCCAGCTCGTGGCCGGCGTCGCCGAGACCTACAAGCCCGAGGAGCTGGTCGGAAAGAAGGTCATCATCGTGGCCAACCTCAAGCCGGCCGTCATCCGCGGCGTCGAGTCGCAGGGCATGATCCTGGCGGCGGTCGCCGACGACAAGGCCGTCATCCCGTTCTTCGAGCGCGAGATCGCCCCCGGCGCCGTCGTGAAATAGCGGACGACAAGGGACCAGGGAAGGCCCTGGATCAGAAAAAGCGGCGGAGCGCCGCTTCGGGGACCGCGCCCGGGCGGACGATCTGCGGCAGGTCCGAAGTGAGGTCCACGATCGTCGAGGGCAGGCCGCCGGGCGTGGGGCCGCCGTCGACGATGATCTCCACTTTTCCCCGGAACAGGCCGACGACCTCGTCCGGCCGCGAGATCTCCGGTCCGCCCGACAGGTTGGCGCTCGTCGCCGTCACCGGGGCGCCCAGCATCCGGAGAAATTCCCTCAACCAGACCGTTCCGGGAACGCGCATGGCCAGCGAGCCGCCGGGCCCGAGCATGGCCGGCGGGAAAAGCGGCCGGGCGCGCGCGACGAGCGTCAGCGGCCCGGGCCAGAACGCGCGCGCGAGGTCCAGGAAAAGCGGGGGCAGCGGGCCGGCGATTTCGCCGGCCATATCCAGGTCGGCGATCACGACCGACAGGGGCTTCCCCCGGTCGCGATTCTTCAGACCGTAGATCCGCTCGACCGCCAGCGCCGAAAACGCGAGCCCGCCCAGTCCGTAGAACGTCTCGGTGGGATAGGCCAGGAGGCCGTCCGCCCGGAGCGCAGCCGCGGCCGGGGCCAGCGCCGCCGGGTCGGCGGCGGCGGCCGGATCGATTTTCAAGATGCGCGTCGCTTCGGTCATCTTCGTTGGCTTTTCGACCCCATGTTAGAGGAGCCTTCAAGGCAAAGTCAACATAATCCCAATCTTGTTTTGCGCGGCTCCCGCCCCAGTCGCTCTTGCGGCTCACCCGCAAACCGCGGGTCCCCGCCGCTTCGAGCGACCGGGGCTCGCGCCGCGCTGAAGATCGGTTTTCGAACCGCGCCCTCCTTGCCTCACCCCAAGAAAGATCGCAACTGATTTCGGTCCTTCTCTCATCCGGGCGAGGGGTAGAGGGCAAGGAGGCCATCCGGAGGCGAGCGGGCATGGACCGGCGGCGCAAAGCGCCGCTGGGAGCGAGCCGAGGAAATGAGCCGGTTTCCTCGCCGGGGAAACCGGCGGGCCGACGGCCCTCTACCCCAAGCCCACTGCGCCTCCCCGCTCCGCTATATGGCCAGGACGGGCGACGGTTTTACCCCGCCACGCCCGCCTTTACAAACATGGGCCGGGGGCTTACACTAGGAGCGAAAGCCGAAAGAAAAGAGGACAATTGACCTTTTTTCGCCACAATCGGGCCGGAAAGCACCCCCGGCCTCAGGGGCGGCGAATTGGCACGGTTCTTGCAAAATCTTTGGGTGCAGGAGGCCAACAATGAAAAATCGGATCATCCTCGTGATAGCGGTCCTGGCGGTAGTGGCGAGCCTCGGGTTCGCGGATACGATCTCCTTCAAGGTCGGCTATTTCGTCCCCAGCTTCAAAAGCGATTTCTGGGACACCGAGCTGGCCAACATGACCTTTCTCAAATCGAATTTCCAGGGTGCGAGCTTCTCCTTCTCTTATGAGTGGTTCCTGACCCAGGAGCTGAGTCTGGTGATCGGCATCGACACGTACAGCAAGAATAAGACCGGCGCCTACCGGGACTATACCGGCATCCAGTTCGACGACGGCGATTTCGCCTTTCCCGCCCAGTACTACGACGGCGATTTTACGCCCAGCCACCGCCTGAACGTCTCGATCACCCCCTTGCAGTTTTCGCTGAAGATCGCGCCCTTCGGCCGCCGGGGAAAGGTCATCCCCTATCTCGGGGCCGGCGTCGGGCTCTACCTCTGGAGCGTGAAGATGCAGGGGGATTTCATCGATTTCAGCGACGAATACGTCTATGCCGATCCCGACGGCTATGAGGATCTGGTGTATCCGATTTATGCCGTGGACGCGATGGAAGGCCAAAATTTCGGACGGATCGCCTTCGGCTACCAGGTCTTCGGCGGCGTCCAGATCCCGATCGCGAACCGGCTGACCCTCGACCTCGAAGCCAAGTACAGCTCCGCCAAGGGCAAAATGGGCACCGATCCGAACGAGGGCTTCCATGGCTTCCAACCGCTCGACCTCGGAGGGGTCCTGTTCTCGCTGGGGATCAACTACTGGTTCTGAGGACGGCCGCGCCGGGCTCCCTCACGGAAGCTTGACTACCGCCACTTTCGTTCTGTGGTCGAAGGGGATCGTGAAGGTTCCCCAGACCGAGCTCAACTCGATCTCCCCCGCCAAGCGCACGTCCACGGGCGGCTGGGAGAGGCCGTCGTAAAGCGACCGGCCGAGTTCGAAGAAATCGAGGAGCAGGGGGACCGACAGGGCTTTCTCGCCGCGGGCGTCGACCGTGACGCCCTGCCCGATCACGCTCTTCGACACCGGAACGCCGACAAGCTCAATTCGGCAAGACAGCCGGTCGATCTTGAACGGGAAGCCGTTGGGATTTCCGACCGACGCCTTGAAGACGAGGTCCGCGCCCCCGACCGTCAGGTCCCGGGCCTCGATGGGCAGCGGGTTGACCTCGATCCCCCGGAAAATGGGGAATTCGCCGGAAAAGGAAATCGGGACGCGCTTCTCCCTGCCCCGCTCGACCTGGAACGCCATCCCGCCCGTGACGGAGCACAACGCCTGGTCCCGGTCCTGGATCCCGGGGACGGCGGCAAACAGATACGCATAGGTGATCTTGATGGGCAGGGCAATCTCGATCTCCTCCCGTCCCTCGAGCCGGATCGGCGCGTCGAGCGCGGTCTCGAGATTGAGAAATTCCGCGCCGTCGATGCTCGCCCGGTAGTCGTAGCGGATGAGGAGCTGGGCCACCGTCAGCGGGTTCTTCACATGCAGAACGAAGGCCAGCGACAGGCCCATGGGCGTGGGCTCGAGGATCCGCTTCTCCTGGACGGAGATCTCGATCTCGCGTTTCTGGGGGACCGCACCGGCCGCTGCCGCGAGGCCGAGGACCAGAAGGGCGGCGAGCGCGATCGGCCGGGTCGTTCGGATCATCTTGCGGAGTCCATGAAAACGTCAGTTTACAACAAGCCCGCCCCACGGTCAATTTGGAGGGGAAGACCCCTTCCAACGGGCGCGCCGTCTTATACCCGAGGGTATAAAACGGTGTCGCCCTGCCTCCCCTTCTCGAGCGGGGCATGAAACCCCGCCCTGCGACCAAGGGGGCGATTCCCCCTTGGAACCCTCTACGAGCGGCGCTATGCCCCGGGTCAAGACCCGGGGCATAGCGCCGCTCGTCAAAGGGCGGAGGTCCGTGAGGCCCGGGATAGGTTTGGCCCCGGAAATCATTTATAATGAGGTGGCCATGAAAACGCTGCGGGCCGATTTCCGGGACAAGGCGCTCTTCGTCGGGCTCTTCGGCCCGGACGTCTACGCCGTAGGCGGCTACGTCCGCGACCGCCTCCGCGGGATCGCGTCCGAGGACGTCGACCTTCTCGTGGCGAAGCACGCCCTCGAGGACATCGTCGCCCGGCTCGAGCCGCAAGGCAAGGTCGATCTTGTCGGACGGAACTTCGGCATCGTCAAGTTCACCGTCCGGGGGAAGACCTACGACGTCGCCCTCCCCCGCATCGACCGGCCAAAGGGGGACGGGACGCGGGGCCACAAGGACATCCAGGTCCTGGCCGACCCGGACCTGCCCCTCGAGGCCGATCTCGAGCGGCGGGACTTCCGCTGCAACAGCATCGCCCTGCGGCTGTCCGACGGCCGGCTGGTGGACCCGTTCAGCGGCGCGGCCGACATCCGGGCCCGCCGCATCCGGGTCACCAACCCCCGGGCCTTCCCGGAGGACCCCCTCCGGGTCCTCCGCGCGGCGCGTTTCGCCTCGGTCCTGGGCTTCGCCGTCGATCCGGACGTCTATCCCCTGGCCAAGGACGTGGATCTGGCCGGGCTCAGCGTCGAGCGGGTCAACGAGGAGCTGTTCAAGATCCTCCTCCAATCCGAGCGGCCATCCGTCGGCCTCGAGGAGATGTTCAAGCTCGGCGCCCTGCGCCGGCTCTTCCCCGAGCTCTACGCCCTGACGCTCGTCCTCCAGGATTCGGTGTTCCACCCGGAGAAGGACGATTTCGGCCACCACACGGCCTGGCGCCACACGAAGCTCGCCGTGGACCAGGGCCTCCGCCTCGCCCGCCTGCTCGCGCTCGGGCCCGGACCAACGCTCGCCCTGGGCCTGGCGGCGCTCTATCACGATATCGGAAAGGCGGAGACGACCCAGTGGGAATTCAAGCGCGGCCGGATGGTGATCACGAGCGCCGGCCACGACGGGGCGAGCGAGCGGCTGGCCCGCAAGATCTTCACCCGCTTCCGGATCTTCGCTTGGAACGGCTACCCCCTGCGGAGGACCGTCCTGACGCTGATCAAGACCCACCACCGAGCGTCCGAGCTCTGGCTCCGCCGGGAGGCCGTCACCCGCAAGGCTTTCAATCGCTTCGCGGCCGACACGGGCGGCGAGATCCAGCTCGCCGTAGCCCTCGACGCGGCCGACCGGGCCGGGCGGAAGGAACGGCCCGTGCGCGGCCTGGACCGCGAGGCCAAGTGGCTCCTGGCCAAGTTCGAGGAGCTCCGCGTCAGCCGGGAGACGATCCGGCCGCTCCTCCGGGGACGGGACCTCCTCAAGCTGGGAGTTGCGCCCGGGCCCGGCATGGGTAAAATATTGGACGAGCTCACCAGGCGCCAGCTCGACAACGAATTCGAGACCCGGGCCCAGGGGCTCAAGATCGCCAAGACGCTCGTCGGGGGGACGCCATGAGCCAGATCCTGGTGGCCGGCGGGGCCGGATACATCGGTTCGCACACCGTCAAGGAGCTCCGGGCGCAGGGCTACGACGTGGTCGTCTTCGACGACTTGTCGAGCGGCCGGCGGGACTTCGTCCGGGACGCGGAGCTCGTCGTCGGCGACCTCATGGACAAGGAGGCCCTCCGGTCCGCGTTCCGGGGGCGGGACGTCGCCGCGGTCCTCCACTTCGCCTCCCTGATCCAGGTCGGCGAGTCCTACCTTCATCCCCGGCGGTACTACACGCGGAACCTCGTCTCGAGCCTCAACCTCCTCGACGCCCTGCTCGAGGCGGGTGTGCGGACGATGATCTTCTCCTCGAGCGCGGCCGTTTACGGGGTCCCCCTCCGCATCCCGCTCACCGAGGACCATCCCCTGGACCCCTTCAATCCCTACGGCCAAACGAAATTCATGGTGGAGCGCATCCTCCAGGACTACGACCGGGCCTACGGCCTGAAATTCGTCTCGCTCCGGTACTTCAACGCCTCGGGGGCCGACCCCGACGGGACCCTCGGCGAATGCCACGACCCCGAAACGCACCTCATCCCCAACATCCTCCGGGCCGTCATGGGCCGGACGGAGGCCCTAGACATCTTCGGCGAGGACTTCCCAACGCCGGACGGGACTGCGGTCCGGGACTACATCCACGTCACCGACCTTGCGACGGCCCACGTCCTTGCGCTGAAGAAGCTCGGGGAGGCCCCGCGGAGCGAGTTCATCAACCTCGGAACGAACCGGGGCTACTCCGTGCGGGAGGTCATCGCCGCGGCCGAACGGGTCACGGGGCGCACCGTCCCGGTCCGGGTGAAGCCCCGCCGGGAGGGCGACGTCCCCGTCCTCCTCGCCTCCAAGGACAAGGCCGAGCGGGTCCTCGCCTGGACCCCCCGGTATTCCGACCTCGAGACGATCATCGGAACGGCCTGGGCGTGGCAACGGAAGACATGATCGGGCGACAATCTGGCGATGGGATCGGCCCCCGGCCCTCCGGGGGAACCAGTCCCGTCGGTTCCCCCGGAGGG
>Ga0209226_10000332_pt1 | contig 28590 bp, 23 predicted proteins | sample BarGraNGADG00212_2_FD_184497 | JGI IMG/M metagenome (GOLD analysis project Ga0209226, IMG submission 184497) | Arctic peat soil microbial communities from Barrow, Alaska, USA - Barrow Graham LP Ref core NGADG0011-212 (SPAdes) (version 2) | ecosystem: Environmental > Terrestrial > Soil >...
CTAATGCATGCACACCGGCAACAGGCACACTTGCAGTCACAGGACCTGCTGTCATCACAGGCTCTGCTTCAGTCACGACACCGATACTCTGCAACGGAGGCACAGGCACTGTCACCCTCACGGGAGCTGGCGGTACGGCACCACTTTCATATACATTTAATGCAGTTACCAATGGCACGGGTGTCTTCAGCGGAATAACAGCAGGAGCAGCCTATGCATGGAGCATCACCGATGCTAATGCATGCACACCGGCAACAGGCACACTGGCAGTCACTGAACCTGCGGTCATCACAGGCTCTGCTTTAGTCACGACACCGATACTCTGCAACGGAGGGACGGGCACTGTCACGCTCACGGGAGCAGGCGGTACGGCACCACTTTCATATACATTTAATGCAGTCACCAATGGCACGGGTGTCTTCAGCGGAATAACAGCAGGAGCAGCCTATGCATGGAGCATCACCGATGCTAATGCATGCACAGCGGCAACAGGCACACTTGCAGTCACTGAACCTGCGGTCATCACAGGTTCGGCATCAGTCACGACACCGATACTCTGCAACGGAGGCACAGGTACTGTCACCCTCACGGGGGCAGGCGGTACGGCACCACTTTCATATACATTTAATGCAGTTACCAATGGCACAGGTGTCTTCAGCGGAATAACAGCAGGAGCAGCCTATGCATGGAGCATCACCGATGCTAATGCATGCACACCGGCAACAGGCACACTGGCTGTCACAGAACCTACAGCTTTGTCAGGAAGTATTACAGCGCAGATAAATGTATCAGTATTCGGCGGGAATGATGGTAGTGTAACAGTTGCCGGATCAGGCGGAACAGTACCTTACATGTACAATATCAATGGAGGTACTTTCCAGGTTTCAGGAACATTTAACACCCTTACTGCAGGCTCTTATACTGTAAAAGTCCGTGATACTAATCTCTGCACCTTCGATGTGCCTGTTACAATTACGCAACCTCTTGTACCGCTTACAGGAACAATAACTTCTCAGACAGATGTTCTCTGTTTCGGTGCATCCACAGGAAGTGTTACAGTTACAGGTGTTGATGGAGTTCCTCCATATGAATACAATCTTGATGGTGGTACTTACCAGTCATCTGGTACTTTCAACTCACTTATTGCCGGGCCTCATACTGTCACAGTAAGAGATGCTCTTTTAAGTACAGCTAATGTTAATGTCACAATATTACAACCTGTCGCTGCACTGGCAATCCTCACATCGCAGACAAATGTTCTTTGTGCAGGAGGAAGTTCAGGAAGTGCTACTGCAACTGTATCAGGAGGCACTTCACCTTATACATATTCCTGGAATACTTCACCTGTTCAGACAACTGCTTCTGCAAACGGATTGAAAGCCGGATTATATATAATGACGGTGACAGATGCAAGCGGATGTACTGCAACGGCAAACGTTACAATTACTCAGCCACCTGCGCTTACAGTAACAACAACAATTACAGATGTCCACTGCAACGGTGGATCAACCGGTACAGCAACAGCAACGCCTGCCGGAGGTACAGCACCATATGCTTATTCGTGGAATACAACACCTGTGCAGACCACTCCAATGGCAACAGGGCTTGCTTCAGGTGCTTATATAGTTACGATAACTGATGCCAACTTGTGCAATGCAACAGGAAATGTTTCAATTGCTGAGCCTGCACTTATGGTACTTATTCCAACGGTAACAGAAACGACATGTCCTGAAACCAATGATGGAGCTATTACAATTGATGTTACAGGAGGCACTTCACCTTACACTGTCTTCTGGTCGGATCCGGGTGCACCGACTTCCCTTACCAGGACCGGACTGGATACAGCAACCTATAGTGTTGTTGTGACTGATGTCAATGCATGTGCCAAGTCACTTGATGTAGTAGTTGGCTTCATCGGCGGAGAAACCTGCCTTATGATACCGCAGATAATTACACCGAATGGCGATGGTGCTAATGAGGAATGGGTTATGAGGAATATTGATCTGTTCCCGAATGCTGAGGTATTCGTCTATACAAGATGGGGTAAACTCGTATATCACAGCAAGAACATTTCGGCTAATCCATGGGATGGCAGGTTTAAAGGGAAACTGATGCCTACTGATTCATATCATTACATTCTTAGGCTGGGTGATGGATCAGATCCAAAGTCTGGTATAATAAGTATAATAAGGTAATAACCGGTATAATTTGATTAAACGAGATATGAGATTTTATAAAAGTTTATTGTCGCTGGCCGTTCTGAGCTTCATATTTGGTATATCTGCTGCACAGCAGGTGCCTATGTATAGCCAGTATATCATGAATGGCTTCCTTGTGAACCCCTCATTTGCCGGTCGTGACGGTTATACCACGGTTACCCTTACAACAAGGGAGCAATGGGTCGGGCTTAATTATTCTCCTGCAACCTATGCTGCCAGTTTTCAGACCAGGATACTGAAGAACAGCTATATATCAAAAGCAACTTCAGTGAGGAAAAAGCTGATAAGGCCGACAAAAGGAGGAAAGGTCGGCCTTGGTGGGTACATATTCAGCGACTACAATGGAATTATGAGGCGTACCGGATTCGAGGCTGCTTATGCATATCATATCTCTATGGGGCAGACAGGCGGGTATCCTAATGACCTGTCCTTCGGCCTTGCACTCACTTTATACCAGTTTGCCATTGATACCAAAAACCAGCTCCTCTATACTGTCGACGATCCCCTGCTTAATAATTATGACAGATCTGTTTTCATTCCTGATTTCAATTTCGGAGCAAGCTTTACGACGTCAAAGTACTATGCAGGGTTCGCTATGACCAATATTTTAAGAGGGTCGCTTCTATTTGCTGATACCACAGAAACTAAAAGAACTGAACTTGGCAATTTTTACCTTACTGGCGGTATCAAAATTCCTATTAACAATGATTTCACTCTTGAACCTTCAGCCTTTATCAAATCATCCGATATGCTCTTTAAATCCCTCCAGATGGATCTTACAGCAAGAGTCTATTACAAAGATGATTACTGGGCCGGGTTATCCTATAGAACCGGTGACGCTTTGATAGCTATGATAGGGTTGAAATACGATAGGTTCTATTTTGCTTATGCAGTGGACTTTACGTTGACACAGATCAGGAAACAGAGCTTTGGAACACATGAGCTGACACTGGCGGTAAAATTTGGCGAAAGCGCCAGAAGGTATCGCTGGATAAATGCATATTGATATTATTGTTTTAGACCTTATATGTCAAAAGGTATCGTAACAAGGATTACGTGTACCCTTTCGCTGTTGCTGTTATTCATTTCTAAGGGATATTCACAAGATGACCTCTCTCATCCTGTGCGGTTCATGTTTTATAATGTTGAAAACCTTTTTGATACATATAATGATTCTCTCACAGATGATGATGAATTTATTCCTTCAGGACTAAGAAGATGGAATTACGAGAGGTATTCAAATAAGATAAACTCACTCTGTAAGACAATCCTTGCTGCAGGGGAATTTTATCCTCCTGCAGTTGTCGGTCTTTGTGAAATTGAGAACAGGAAGGTTCTTGAGAACCTCGTATATGGAACTACCCTGGCAAAATTCAACTATGACATAATCCACGAAGATTCTCCTGATCCAAGGGGAATTGATGTTTGCCTTATCTACAGGAAGGATCTTATTAAAATATTTGATTACAAGTACCTGATACCGGATGAGGTAGTCAGAGATTTGTTCAAAACCCGAAGTGTCCTATATCTGAAATTTGGTTTCTCCGGCGATACGCTTCATCTGTTTCTGAACCACTGGCCTTCCAGAAGGGGAGGGGTACTGGCGGGAGAGACTATCAGGGTTAAAATAGCAGAAATGATCAGGGAAAAGGTTGATTCAATTGCCTTACATTCAGGGAGTAAGGCCTTAATCCTGATTGCAGGGGACTTTAATGCAACTCCTGACGACCAGGTGATCAGGTTACTGACTGCCAATTACCCATCAGGGTTTTCACTTATTAACCTGTCAGGCGGGCTTCCGGGAAACAGCGGGACATACAGGTATATGGGTACATGGGAAATGATAGACCAGGTGATTGTTTCAAAACCTGTTATTGAAAGCTTTCTTTGTCATGAAACGGGAGCCCTGAAGATTTTCAAACCTCAGTTTCTCCTTCAGGATGACCCGAAGTACCCCGGTGAGAGGCCATTTGCCACTTACCTGGGTTACAGGTATCAGGGAGGCTACAGCGATCACCTTCCGGTGATTCTGGATCTTATTAAGAAATAGATTTATTTTTTGGTGTCAGTCCAAGTTCTTTACCCTTCCTGATCATAAGCTTCCGCGCATCTTCGTGAGAATTTGGAATGATTCCGTCAAGAATAGCTTCCCGTATAACATTTTTTATGATACCCACTTCTTTGCCGGGTTTGATACCGAAAGCGCGTATTATCTCCTGACCATCAACAGGAGGCTGGAAATTTCTTAAGGCATCCTTCTCTTCAATCTCCTTAAGCTTGTTCCTTACATACCTGAAGTTTTCTAGATGCTTTAACTTCTTTGCCTCATTCTTTGAAGTGATGTCAGCTTCGCAAAGCAGCATAAGGTCGTCTATATCGTCGCCTGCCTCAAAAAGAAGCCTCCTTATTGCAGAATCAGTTACCTCTTCCTGTGAGAGGACAATAGGGCGGAGATGAAGATCGATCAGCTTCTGAACATATTTCATCTTTTCATTTAATGGGAGCTTAAGTTTTCTGAAGATGTCGGGTATCATTTTTGAACCGGTAAACTCATGTCCGTGAAATGACCATCCTGTATCAGCTGAATATTTTTTAGTAACCGGTTTTGCTATATCATGAAGAAGGGCAGCCCACCTTAGCCAAAGATTATCAGTTTGAATTGAGATATTATCGAGAACTTTTATCGAATGGATGAAATTATCCTTGTGGCCCTTGCCCTCTTTTTTATCAACCCCTTTAAGATTATCCAGTTCAGGGAAAATGATAGCGAGCAAACCGGTTTTCTCAAGAAGGCTGAAACCATTAGAAGGATGATTGCACATTATCATTTTATTAAGCTCCGTGACTATCCTTTCTCTCGAAACGATGCTTATCCTGGCTGCATTGTCAGATATTGATTTTAAGGTCTTTTTTTCTATGGTAAAGTTAAGCTGGGCCGCAAACCTGATGGCACGCATCATCCTGAGTGGATCGTCAGAAAATGTCTGGTCAGGCTCCAGAGGAGTACGGATTATCTTATTTTTAAGGTCTGAAATACCATCAAACGGATCAAGAAATTCACCAAATCTCTCCCTGTTCAGGCATATAGCAAGAGCGTTTATTGTGAAATCCCTTCTCTTCTGATCATCCCCGAGAGTCCCATTTTCAACGACAGGTTTCCTGGAACTACGGTCGTATGACTCTTTCCTTGCGCCGACAAATTCTATCTCGTAATCATTCCACCTGAACATCGCCGTACCAAAATTCTTAAAAACAGTGACTTTAATATTTCGGTCAATTCTCCTTGCACACTTCCTTGCAATCTCTATTCCGCTTCCAAGTACCACGATATCAATATCTTTATCGGGATGATCTCTTTTGAGAATGCAATCCCTTACCCAGCCTCCTATTACGAAAGCCTCCCTGTTCTCAGCTGTAACTACATCTGAAACGATACTGAATATTTCGTCATTTAGGCATATCTTCATATGTAGATATGACAATTTGTTAATTAATCATGACAAAGTTACAATTTATAACCAATTTTATGCTGAATATGGGATGTACCCTCTTTCGGCATAAAGGTTGATATATAATAAACAATTATCATTTCCCTGTGTTAAACTTTAAAAAGTTATTATGACAGAGCATTTAACAAAAGAGACCTTTCTGAGCAAGGTATTCGATTTTGAAAAGAATAAAGAGTGGAAATTCGAAGGCGAAAGACCCTGCATAATTGATTTTTATGCCGATTGGTGTGGCCCATGCAAGATGGTAGGTCCTATCCTGGAGGAACTCTCAACCGAGTATGAAGGGAAAATGGATGTTTATAAGGTAAATACCGAGGAAGAGCAGGAGCTCGCGGGTGCTTTCGGGATAAGGAGCATACCATCATTCCTTTTCGTCCCTGTTAATGGACAACCCCAGATGGCAATGGGCGCCCTGCCTAAAGAAACCTTTGTTAAAGCATTCAAAGAGGTCCTTGGCATAGAAAAATAATCTTTTTGTCAAAAAAGAAGGATTTTGTTTGAAAAAATATTGGTTTGGATGTAACATTCTGTTTCCTTCATTCGTTTAAATTACAAAGGTAGTAACGAAGGTTACATGAATTTTTTCATGGATTTAGGTTTAGGGTAGTAGTAAATCAGGACTTCGGTCCTGATTTATTTTATGCCAGGTCCTTAAAAATGCTGTTGATCTCCTCTTCAGTTGTGCGCAGTTTCTTCTGGCATTGACGTATCAGCTCCGAAGCACGCTTTACCGAGTCTGAAAGTTTATCAACATCCAGATCGCCACTCTCAATATTTTTCAGGATTTTCTCAATCTCTGTAACAGCATCATTAAATGAAAATTCTTTTTTTGCCATAGATATCTGGTTTATATTACTTTACTTTTAATTGTACCATCACTGAATCTTGTATCAATAATATCCTCTTCAGATGTTTCACCTGAACTCTTAATAATCTTCCCATTCAGGGAAGTGATTGTATAACCTCTTTTGAGAACATTTACGGGATCGAGTATTTTAAGGGCATTCTCAAGCGCTTCGGTCTTAATCTTCTTACTGTCCAGAATATTGGACACAAGGTTGACCAGATCCAGTCTCTTCCTTCCAATATCCGCGTATTTATCTGATGAAAATGATCCTACCGCTGAAATCAGCCTCGATTTATGATTTGCCGGCATAATACCTGCCTTTAAAATATACCCCTTGCCGAAACTGATCATTTCAATGATCTTGCTGGAAAGCAATGCCTTTTCTCCTGAGATAAGGAGCTTTGCCACTGGTACAAGCTTCATCCTGGATGATTCAAGACGTTCCTTGTTATGACTGATGATTTCTTTTGAGTATTCGCTTATTTCGGAACTAATCTCATTAAGACGATCTTCAGCACTCGCAACAGAATCGATAAGATAATCAGCAACGGCAGTAGGTGTCTTAAGCGATTGAAATGCAACCATATCAGTGACAGAAAGATCTTTCTCATGCCCGATTCCTGTAACTACCGGAAGAGGAAACTGGGTCACATGGAACGCAATATTATAGTTGTCGAACCAGCTCAGATCACTTAGTGAACCTCCACCCCTTATTATTGCGACAACATCGAACAGATTAAGATGGTCAGCTATCCTGTCGAGTGCTGAAATTATACCCTTCTCTGTCTCCGCACCCTGCATAACTGATTCAAAGAGAGCAGTGTAGAAAACATATCCAAAGCTGTTTTCAGCAAGATGGTTCATGAAATCCGAATACCCGGCAGCTTTACCGGATGAGATAACTGCAATTCTCTGAGGTACGTCAGGAAAAGATATCTCCTTATTCATTGAAAAAACTCCCTCTTCTTCAAGTTTTTTAATGATAAACTGTCGTTTAAGAGCCATCTCTCCTATAGTGAATGAAGGATCAATGTCAGATATAATAAGGCTTAGCCCGTACAATTCATGATACTCAATTTTTATCCTGACCAGTACCTTTATTCCTTCCCTGAGCGTCTCTCCTGTACTGCTCTCGAAAAATGATTTCAGGAACCTTGATCGGTTGCCCCAGATGATTGCCTTTACCTTTGCCCTGGCATTCTTCTCGTCTGGAAGCTTCTCGATAAGTTCCAGGTAACAATGACCCGCACTATTCTCTTTCATCTCCGATATTTCTGCAACAACCCAATAGAAGTCAGGGAGGGTCAAATAAAGAGAGTCCTTTATAATGAGCTGTAGTTCAGACAAAGAGAGTTTCTCGTTCATCGTAAGTCATTAAGCTTGATGATCTTATTGACAAAGGTACCTTTTCCCGTCTTAAGTTTAATCAGGTAAATTCCCTGGGGCTTACCTGAAAGAACCTGCAATGCAATATTACGTCCAGCATAATCAGGAAAATCCTTCCGGAAGATAAGACTTCCGGATGATGTGTATATCTCAATAACAAGACTGCCCGGGGAGTCTCTGAAATTTATCTCAAACTCGCCGGTTGTCGGGTTGGGCCATGTGAGGGTCCCTTTTTCCGGAAGCTTAAGATGTAACTCCTGGAGATAATCCAGCGCTTTGATCATATCCGGAGTTCCGTACCCATAAAGTGTATCTGGTACACTAAATCGGTCACCGGCACGATGTAATGCATTTATAATTTCAATATTTGTCGCATTCGGGTCAGCCTGTTTAAGAGATGCGGCCATCCCGCTCAACACAGGGCATGAAAGTGACGTTCCGTTCATTCTGACAAATGATGATAATTCGGTTTGCGCAATAACACTTACTCCCATAGCCGTATTATCAGGTTTTACTCTGCCATCTGATGAGGGGCCGGCAGAAGAAAACGAAGAAATCACCCCGTTTCCGTCAACTGCGCCGATAGATAAAACACTGTCGCCATCAGAGGGAACCAGGATATGTTTCCATGTATTATTTCGTTCATTTCCAGCGCTGCAAACCACCAGGATTCCCTTTGAAGCAGCGATATCAGCAGCCCGGGTTACAAAGGCGGTATTGCCGTCAAGGTCGGAAAATTTATAATTGAGTGAAGGTTCATCAAAGTTAAAATATCCGAGTGATGATGAAATTATGTCTGCTCCTGCGCTGTCAGCAAATTCAGCAGCAGCGGTCCAGAAATCCTCCTCAACAGAAAACTCGCTGGAAGCATCTTCTGTCCTCAGAAGTATGAAGTCTGCGCCAGGCGCCGTACCTTGAATATACCCTTCACTCACACCTGCAAGCACCGAGAGAATAGCTGTCCCATGATAATGATAATTATATACAGATTGATCGTTGTTGACAAAATCCCAGGTGTATTTTATTCCATTTCGGTTTCTGAGATTACTGAGAGAGGAGACAATGTCAGCATTTGTGAAACCTGCATCGAGGATGGCAATCAGAACCCCTGTGCCATCGTAACCTGATGAATGAAGAACATCTCCATGCATCATTGTGAGCGGTCGGTCAAACGGCGGAAGATCTTCTGCATCGGAAATAAGGTCAAGCTTATTGTAATAAAGGCTTTTTCCTATAGGTTTCTTTACGATCTTTGCATCTGCAACGAACGGCAGGCTCTTCAGAAGAGCAGTGTCAGGCGTGAATTTGGTCCTGAAAAGGGCCGTGTTCATCCATTTTGAAGTGCAATGAAAGGTAAAACCAAGTTCCTTTATCTGATCGATGTAGCCTTTGAAAACAGGTAGATCCCTGTAATCGGGAGCTGTTATACCAGACTTTGACCTCCTGTCGATTGCTCTTATGGATAACAGATCAGAGGATGAATAACTTAACTCAGTATTTGCTCCCTTATCCCTGAAATAAACCCTGCAGAAATAATTAAAAGCATCCTGCCCGTAAACATTGAAATGTATGAAAACGAGAGTAAGTGTAAATAACTTCCATGCCCTTTTCCCAGGCAAAAAAGTTGATCTGTTCATTATCTGATCACCCCGGTCTTCTCAGGGTCAGCGATTTTTCCTTTATTTTTTTCCAGGTCATCAAAGAAATCTGATTCATCGATGTCCATCTGCTTGTCACTGGTCATTCCGTCGACATAATTCAGTTCATATTTCAACGATCCGTCCTTATTATAGATATTCCACTTGCCTTCACGCATATTGTTTTTATATGAACCTGAGAAATGGCTTTCCCCGTTTTCATACCATACATCAAATTTCCCGTTAAGAAGATTTCCGGAATAATGTGATTTCAGAAAAAGCTTTCCTCCGGGATAATACTGTAACCATTCTCCCTCTTTCTTGTCATTCAGATAACTGATCTTCTCGGCAACTGTACTGTCAGGAAAATACTTAATTGAAAGGCCATTCCTCCGGTTCCCCTTATATGATTCTTCATTTATAAGATAACCATTGGCAGATGAGGAAAAGAATTTCCAGATACCATCCTTTTTCTGATCGATGTATTTCCCTTTTGAGGCAATAAATGTGTTAGGATACCACATGGTTGCATCTGCAGTTCTTCCATCGTTGCTATAGAACAGAAGCGATAGCAGCGTTTTATCGCTGTAATATCGTTTAAACTCACCAACAGGATGACCATCCTTAAAAGTACCTTCATACAGCACAATTCCGGCAGAATCTTTTTTAACCCATGGCCCCTGTTTATGTCCCTGCTGATCAGTCTTGTTTACATCTGAAATATTCTGGCAGCTGACATTTGCAAAAATGGCTAACAGCGAGGCTATTGCAATAATCTTGTATTTCATAACGGAGAAACGAGATATTCGGTTTAAAAGTACAAAATTCACACAAAAAAAGAGGTCCCGCAAGACCTCTTTTCAATTAGTGTACTGATTTTATTTAACTTCTTCAAAATCGACATCGGTGACTTCATCGCCACCTGACTTTGTTTTTCCTTCCTGCTGCTCAGGACCGGGTCCCTGCTGAGGTGCACCCTGCCCGGAGTTTTGAGCGGTTTTGTACATCTCTTCGGATGCTGCCTGCCATACTGTATTAAGCTCAGCAAGTGATTTATCGATAGCATCGACATCCTGACTTTTATGAGCCTCCTTCAGTTTTGCGAGGGCGCTTTCGATAGCCGGTTTTTTGTCGGCTGGGATTTTATCTCCAAACTCCTTAAGCTGCTTCTCAGTAGTGAAGATCATACTGTCGGCGCTGTTTACCTTATCGACTTTTTCCCGGGCTTTCTTATCGGCTTCCTCATTTGCCCTGGCTTCATCGCGCATCCTCTTTATTTCATCATCGCTCAATCCAGATGAGGCTTCAATCCTGATCCTCTGCTCTTTCCCGGTACCTCTGTCTTTTGCCGTGACATGAAGAATTCCGTTAGCATCAATATCGAAGGTAACCTCGATCTGAGGAATGCCTCTTGGGGCTGGTGGTAATCCGTCAAGGTGGAAGCGTCCTATAGTCTTGTTCCCGACTGCCATAGGTCTCTCACCCTGCAGAACATGTATTTCAACAGACGGCTGACTGTCAGCTGCCGTTGTGAATACTTCCGTCTTTTTGGTAGGGATGGTTGTATTTGATTCAATAAGCTTTGTCATAACACCTCCCATTGTTTCAATTCCGAGTGAAAGCGGAGTGACATCGAGAAGAAGAACATCCTTAACTTCTCCGGTAAGAACACCACCCTGGATTGCAGCACCTACTGCCACAACTTCATCAGGGTTAACACCTTTGGAAGGAACTTTCCCGAAGAATTTCTCTACAAGCTGCTGAATGGCCGGGATACGTGTTGATCCGCCGACGAGCAATACTTCATCTATATCTGAAACCTTAAAGCCTGAATCATTCAGAGCTTTCTGGCAAGGTTCAATACAAGCCTGGATAAGCTTATCGCAGATCTTTTCAAAGTGTGCCCTGGTGAGAGTTTTTACAAGGTGCTTTGGAATTCCGTCAACAGGCATTATGTACGGGAGATTGATCTCTGTTGTAGTAGAGCTTGAAAGCTCTATCTTGGCCTTTTCGGCAGCTTCTTTAAGACGCTGCATCGCCATTGGATCTTTCCTGAGGTCGATACCTTCATCTTTCAGGAACTCTTCTGCCATCCAGTCAATGATCAGATGATCAAAATCATCGCCTCCGAGGTGAGTGTCGCCATTTGTGGACTTTACTTCAAAAACACCGTCGCCAAGCTCAAGGATTGATATATCGAATGTTCCGCCACCAAGGTCGAACACAGCGATCTTAAGATCCTGGGATTTTTTATCGAGGCCGTATGCAAGAGAAGCAGCTGTAGGTTCGTTGATGATCCTTTTAACGTTAAGTCCTGCAATTTCGCCGGCCTCCTTTGTAGCCTGCCTCTGTGAATCGCTGAAGTATGCCGGTACGGTAATAACCGCATCAGTGACCTCCTGACCAAGATAATCTTCTGCAGTCTTCTTCATTTTCTGAAGGATCATTGCAGATATTTCCTGAGGAGAGTACTGCCTGTTGTCAATTAGTACCCGTGGGGTATCATTATCGCCTTTGACGACAGTATAAGTGACTCTTTTTATCTCCTTGTTCAGTTTTTCGTATGGTTCACCCATGAACCTCTTTATAGAATAAACGGTCTTTTTAGCATTTGTGATTGCCTGGCGTTTGGCCGGATCGCCGACTTTACGCTCACCATTCTCTACAAATGCAACAATTGAAGGAGTTGTTCTTTTTCCTTCACTATTAGGGATAACCACAGGCTCATTGCCTTCCATTACTGCAACGCATGAGTTAGTCGTTCCCAGGTCTATACCAATTATTTTTCCCATTTTATGATAATTAAAGAATTTTAAATTTGACATAATTACCTTGCAATGATTGTGCCATTTGAAATTTATGACAAAACGGCAGAGATGCTCCCTGGCTTTCAATCTGAAAAGAAATAATAACTTTGTGAACAGAAATGTAACGGTATATTGACTTCCTTATTAAATCTACCCCCTTTCTTATTTCCCCCAAGGGAGGGCCAAGCGTTAAAAAATTGCTCTGTGAGCAATTTTAGCGAAGGAGCCGGCCTGCCGCGGAGGATTTAGGGGGGAAGGTTGGGAAGGGGGTCATTTATTTTAATGGTATTTAAAATTTTAAAGAATAATAATTATGGCGCTACAAAAGTCAGTAAAAAGGGTCACCACTCATGTTCTGAATGAGATGAAGCTAAGGGGTGAAAAAATAGCTATGCTTACAGCATATGATTATTCAATTGCCAGGATCCTTGACGAAGCCGAGATAGATGTCATTCTTGTAGGCGATTCTGCTTCAAATGTTATGGCAGGCTTTGATACTACGCTCCCGATAACCCTCGATAACATGATTTATCATGCAGCCTCGGTTGTACGAGGCGTAAAGAGGGCTCTTGTTGTCGTTGATCTTCCTTTCGGAACTTACCAGGGCAATTCAAAGGAGGCACTTGCATCTTCGATCCGCATCATGAAGGAGACAGGTGCCGCAGCCGTCAAACTTGAAGGCGGCCGGCAGGTGGTAGAATCAATTGAAAGGATACTCTCTGCAGGGATACCGGTGATGGGGCATCTTGGACTGACACCCCAGGCAATCCATAAATTCGGAACCTATGTGGTGAGGGCGCAAGAGGAGGAGGAGGCAAGAATACTGATGGAAGATGCCAAGCTTCTTGAAGAGACAGGCTGCTTTGCAATTGTTCTCGAGAAAATTCCCGCAAAACTGGCAGAAGAGGTCACCAGCAGCCTTAAGATACCAATAATCGGTATAGGGGCGGGAAGGAAGACAGACGGCCAGGTACTTGTACTTCATGATATGCTGGGCATCACCCAGGAATTTTCACCACGGTTCCTGCGCAGGTATCATAATCTTTATGCAGAAATAAAGGGCGCTGTCCAGAAATATATCAATGATGTCAGGACACAGGAATTTCCCAACGAAAAAGAACAATACTAATAATGGTCAGGGTACTCTACGAAGACAACCACCTGATCGCTGTCCTTAAACGTTCTTCCGATCTTTCACAGGGTGACAAAACGGGTGATATTTCTCTTGATACGGAGGTTAAAAAATATTTAGCCGAAAAATATAAGAAACCCGGAGATGTCTTTCTTGGTGTTGTTCACAGGCTTGACCGTCCGGTAAGCGGAGTCATATTATATGCGCGGACATCCAAGGCGCTTGAACGGTTGAATGAAATGTTAAGAGAAGCCCAGGTGAAGAAAACCTACCTGGCTATCGTGAAGGAGAGGCCTCCTGAAGATTCCCAGACAATAACCCATTTTCTTAAGAAAATTGAAGATCAGAACAAAACATATGTTTACGACAAGGAAGTAAAGGGTTCTAAAAAAGCGAGCCTGACATATCGTCTTGCTGGCCGTTCTGAACGATATTATCTGCTCGAAATTGAGCTCCATTCCGGGCGTCACCACCAGATCAGGGCGCAGCTGTCGGCAATTGGATGCCCGATAAAAGGCGACCTTAAGTATGGGTACTCAAGGTCAAACGATGATGGCAGCATAAGCCTTCTGGCACGCAGACTTGAGTTCATTCATCCGGTGAAAAAAGAGAAGTTGATCATTACCGCACCATTCCCTGAAGGCGATATCTGGAACCTGTTTAAAGATACTGAGGTATAAAAAGAAAATGAGTCCGGAAACCGAACTCATTTTCAGAATTGAACATGAACACCTGATCGGAATGAACTATTTCTTTATTGTCTTTTTGGTTTCGGTCTTTATGATCTCTTTCCTTTGATTTTCCTCCTTATTTACACCGAGTTTATTTTCAATCTCCTTAATTAGGTCCTTAGCTTTAGCTTCATCATTGCTTTCAACGGTAACAACGACTCCATCTTTTGCAATGACATATTTTGTCATTTCGGTTTCGGAATCATTATCGTCATGCCTTATCTGGATATTATAAGTCTTCCCGCCATCATTCACTATTTGATTCCATGTCGCGTCATCCGAAGTCACGATAACCGTCTGTTCCTTGTTTTTCTCATCACCGCCGGTTGAGGTTACTGTCACTAATACCTTCTCCGGAGATTTCCCATCTTTAACCTCTTTCATGTTTTCAGCAAAATATATCACCTTGCCGTTCTTGAGAATCACTGAATCAGGCAGCTGACCATTAGTGAAGGTAGTGTCCATAACAGTTTTTGCCCCTGATCCATCATCCAATACCACTTTGATTTTATTTTCTGTTTTTATATCCTGACAGATCGCAGATGATAGCGGCACAATTAAAGCTGACAAAAACAATAAAAAGTTTCTGAGGATGATTTTCATGGCGAATAGGTTTTAATTATTGTTCAAAATTAGATATTGACCTGTATAATGACGTTAAATTGAGGTTAATAAGAGTTAATGAAAAGTTAAAACCTGCATGAATTATGGTATGATAAGTTAATTTTGCATTATGAACACGAAAAAATTCGTAGGTCTCATTGTTATGATGCTTGTTTCGATAATAGGTATTATCTGGGTTCAGATTATATGGATAAAAAAAGAAATAGGGATCAGAAATGAGAACTTCGATTATTTCGTGAAATCAAGTATTCATGATGCAGCTGCAGACATTGAATCGTCAAGAAAAATAAGCTTCTTCAACAACTTCCTGATACCTGATTCTGATATTTCCGGCGATACTTCGGATAATATTACTCGTTATGTAACAACTCAGAGCTATTCTGTCGGTAACAGCGGTAATGTCAGTGTCAGGATTACAAACCAATCGGTTACTCAGGCAGCTGGCAAAGAACCAGTTATCGTTACGCATGACACGACCCTTACAACCGATTCAGTATCCGTGTCATTTTCCTCACCTGATAATCCGCAGAAAAAGATCACAATCAACCATAATAATGGTGTCGGGGGAGGGCAGGGCAGCTTTTCTGTCTCGCAGAAAGATTTTATTAATATGTTAAGAAAAAGGTCGAGTGAGTTTCAGAATATGAGCGACCAGATGATTGCTGAGGTATACCAGTGGGAAAAAACAATGGATGTCGATAACAAGGAGATTGAACATGCTCTAGGGCGCTCATTCCTTTATACCGGAATCCAGACACCTTTTGAATTTGCAGTCATCAAAAACGGTAAAGTCACTGAAGGAACATTCAAGAAATCTAACAGGAATGACTTCCTTAGAAGCAAATACAAGGTAAGCCTCTTTGCCGATAACATCATCCCTCAGGACATTCTCCTTTCGGTAGTGTTTCCGGAAAGAGCCAACTATGTTCTGGGTTCCATGGCATGGATTCTCGGGGGTTCTCTTCTTTTCTCCCTGATTATCCTGGCAACATTTGCGATGAGCCTGTTTTTTATCATCCGGCAGAAAAAGATCTCGGAGATGAAATCTGACTTTCTAAACAATATGACCCATGAATTCAAGACGCCAATAGCTACAATATCTCTTGCTGCTGATACCATCACAAACCCCAAAGTGATAAATGACGAGTCGAGTATCAGGCATTTTATTAGCATGATAAAGAAAGAGAACAGCAGAATGAATAAAAAAGTTGAGACAATTCTGCAGATTGCCTCACTCGATAAGAAGGAGATTGATTTTAAGTTTGAGAATATATCGCTTCATAATGTTATTGAACGGGCTGTTGAGACAATAGACATTCTCGTGCAGCAGCGAAATGGTAAGATCCATCTGAATCTCGATGCCATCAATCCTGTTATTTATGGCGACGAGGAGCACCTTTTAAACCTAATAAACAACCTGCTTGACAATTCTATTAAGTATTCACCTGAATCACCGGATATAACCGTGACGACAAAGAATAATGAAAAAGGAATAATAATGTCGGTGGAAGACAAGGGTATCGGAATGAGCAAAAGCGTTCAGAGCAGGATATTCGAGAGGTTTTACCGCCAGACTGCCGGGAATGTGCATGACGTCAAAGGTTTTGGCCTGGGGCTTAATTATTCCCGTGCTATAATTGAGGCACACAGGGGAAATGTTATTGTTGCAAGCGAACCTGGCAAAGGAAGCCGGTTCGACGTATTTCTACCATTTAACCAGGAGAATTGAAAATGAGTTCAAAAAGTATCAGAATTTATCTTGTCGAGGATGATCTGAGTTTCGGATCAGTACTGAAATCGTACCTCGAGATTAACGATTTTAATGTGGAATGGGTTGATGACGGCAAGTATGCAGTTGAGCATTTCAGGAAGGGGCTATTTGATATTTGCATCCTTGATGTGATGCTGCCCCACGTCGATGGCTTCACTATTGCCAACGAAATCCGGCAGATAAACAACCTTGTTCCTATTATTTTTCTTACTGCCAAGAAGCTTAAGGAGGATGTTCTTAAAGGATATGGCGTAGGTGGAGACGATTATATCACCAAGCCTTTTGATACCGATATCCTTCTTGCAAAGATTCGTGCAATTCTTGCACGCCGAGATTTTCAGAGTGGAACAAAAGATATTTATGAACTGGGCAAATTCATCTTCAATGCAAAGCTCAGGACCCTTACAGCAGGTGACGATGAGAAGAAACTCTCCCCTAAAGAGGCGCAGCTGCTTGAACTGCTGGTCACCAATCCCAATACGCTTATAAGCAGGGAAATGGCTCTTAAAAAGATATGGGGCAATGATGATTATTTCACTGCCCGGAGTATGGATGTGTATGTAACTAAACTGAGAAAATTTCTTTCAGAAGATACCAGACTAAATATTAAAAATATTCATGGTGCAGGCTTTCAGCTGGTGATCAGCGAAGAGCAGACCTGAGGTGATTTTTACTGAACTGAAGGGGAAGAAGGTCCCCGCACTTTTCAATAATCCAGATTTTGCCCTTGCTGCTCAGGATAATCCTGATATTTTTCCCGTTCCTTGATTCTTCCTCGGCTATCACCTGGCGGCAATTTCCGCATGGAGATACAATGTCGTCGGTGAGCCCATCTTTGGTCATTGCTGCAATTGCCATTGCAACGGATTTGTCGCCCGGATGATTAGCTGAAGCATTTGAGATGGCATTCCTTTCAGCACAGATCCCCGAGGGAAACGCGGCATTTTCAACATTTGTCCCGAGGATTATCTTCCCGCTTTCAAGCCTGAGGGCTGCGCCCACCTTGAACCCGGAATATGGAGCATAGGCATTATTTGCTGCTTTACGGGCCAGGTCCAGAAGCTCACGATCGACAGGTTCAAGTTCACCGGGATCATCAATTTCCTGGTATGAAAATGTGATATTCTCTTTCCTAATCATAACACTCTTATCCAGTAAGGGTTATAAAGGTAATATTTATTGGAGAGAAAGTAGAAAAAAGTGCCTAAAGTGCCTAAAGTGCCTAAAGTTAATTATGAATAAATAACTCTAGTCACTCCAAACTTCTTCAAACTTTAGGCACTTTTTTCTACTTTTACACAAATTTTAAAATATGTTCAAACAATCATCCCTGCTACTTTTGCTTATTATTATCCCTCTGCTTACCTCCTGCAGAGCCGGCAGAACTTCAAATTCATCATATTCTCCTGATGCCGGCGCCCAGGCATATATTAACAGGTACAGCAGCCTGGCCGTAAGTGAAATGATAAGAACCGGAGTGCCTGCAAGCATAACTCTTGCACAGGGTATGATTGAATCAGATTTCGGCAGAAGCACTCTTGCGCGGGAGGGAAATAATCATTTTGGTATCAAATGCCACAACGATTGGACTGGACCGGCAATCAGGCATAATGATGATAGAAGAAATGATTGTTTCAGAAAATATTCCCGTCCGGAAGATTCTTTTTACGATCATTCTGATTTTCTGAAGTCGGGATCGCGTTATAAGCAACTTTTTGATCTTTCTCAAACAGACTATAAAGGGTGGGCACATGGGCTGAAGAGGGCAGGGTACGCTACAAATCCGGATTATGCCGGCATGCTTATCAGGAAGATTGAGGAGAATAACCTTTATTATTTTGATAAGGCGAACCAGCTGCCTCCCCATGCGGAAGTGGTTCCTCAGCCGGAAAAAACCGCTGATACTGCTACACCTCAACTAAATATGGGTTATCCGCAACCTGTAACTTTGGAGAATGAGATTGTTCCGGCACATGTTTCAAGGATAATGGAGAATAACAGGATTCAGTATATTATTGTAAGGGATGGCGAAACCACCGGTATGATAGAGAATAAGTTCCAGCTTCTGAAATGGGAGCTGGCAAAGTATAACGAGCTGAACGCCTCTTTCACCCCTGTTGCCGGTCAGATGCTTTATCTTCAGCCTAAACGAGACAGGGCGGAACCCGGAAAGGAGATACATGTTGCCCGCAATGGAGATACAATGTATCTGATATCGCAGGTTTATGGCGTAAAGCTGAAAAAGCTATATGAATATAACAGGATGAGAGAAGATGCTGAACCTGTTCCGGGTGATAAAATATGGTTGCGAGGGATGAAACCTGTTAACTGACAACTGAGCAGTCTGCGATATTGAAGCCTCTGAGGAATTCAATAGTCGACATCCTGTTTTTACCTTCGACCTGCAGACTAACAATATTAAGGAACCCTTTACCGGCGGCAATTTTCATGAAATGCTTACCATCGGAAATGATAAGTCCTGGCTTGAAATTATGCTCAATGGATTCAGGCTGACTCTCAAAGATCTTAAAAGAGAGCTTCTTGCCACCAGTTAAAAGAAATGATCTTGCCCCGGGAGAAGGAGCAAGGCCCCGTATCAGGTTATGTATGCTTACCGGGTCTCTGTTCCAGTTAATTATATAGTCTTCGGGGAATATCTTAGGAGCCTCTTTAGGCATTTCACCAGGTTTAAGAAAATCAGACTGAAGCCGCGGGATTATACTATTATCCGCAATGCCGGCAAGTGTTCTTATCACCAGCCTTGCACCATGTTTCATGAGCCTGTCGTGAAGGTCGCCGGCATTCTCAAATGGAAAAATCTGTATCCCTTCTCTTAGCAGGATATTGCCTGTATCTATTTTGTCATCGATAAAGAAGGTAGTGACGCCTGTCATTGTTTCCCCATTGATGATTGCACGGTTGATCGGGGCAGCTCCCCGGTAATGTGGAAGGAGGGATGCATGAAGGTTGATGGTGCCTATTGCCGGAATCTTCCAGACTGCTTCCGGAAGCATCCTGAATGCAACTACGATAAATATATCGGCATTAAGGTTTTTAAGGGAATCGATAAAAACAGGATCCTTCAGGTTTTCGGGTTGCATGATTGGCAGGTAACTGAATTCTGCAAACTCCTTTACCGGTGATTTGGATATTTTTCTTCCTCTTCCGGAAGGCCTGTCGGGAGCTGTTACCACACCGACCACATTAAAACCGTTCATAAGCAGTGAGCCAAGTGTAGCTACTGCGAATTCAGCTGTCCCCATGAATAAGATTCTAAGGGATTTCATAAACGGTTTATAAAAGTTATCAGTCAAAACTAATAAAAAATATCAATCCTTGATAATATGCTTATAGCAAGTCAGATCATGTCCCATCTTTTTTGCCTTTGTTTCAAGATAGAACTTATTGTGCGGATTTGGTTTTATGATCAGGGGAATTGTCTCAACAATCTGGATCCCATAACCTTCAAGACCGGCCCGTTTAACAGGGTTATTTGATATCAGTCTTACTTTACCCAGCCCAAGTTCCCTCATTATGCTGGCACCTACGCCATAATCCCTTTCATCTTCACCAAAGCCCAGCTTAAGGTTAGCCTGCACGGTGTCCATTCCCTCATCCTGAAGACGGTAAGCTTTTATTTTGTTAAGGAGCCCGATTCCTCTTCCTTCCTGGCTCAGGTAGATCACAGCACCTTTCCCCTCTTTTTCCACCATCTCCATAGCTTTGTGAAGCTGTGGTCCGCAGTCACATCTCATTGAACCGAAAATATCGCCGGTAAAGCATGATGAATGCAACCGGACCAGGACGGGTTCATCCTTTGTCCAGGTTCCTTTTACCAGGGCACTATGTTCAATGCCATTGCTGGTCTGCCTGAATGGTATGAACTCGAAGTCGCCGAATACTGTTGGCAATTTGACCCTTTCACCTTTTTCAATAATAGAATCCCTGTCGAGTTTATAACGTATGAGATCGCGGATTGAGATTATTTTAATACCGAATTTCTTTCTGATCTTCACCAGGTCGGGAAGCCGGGCCATGGTACCATCATCGTTCATAATCTCTACCAGTGCGCCACCGGGACGAAGTCCAGCAAATCTGGTGAGATCAACTACTGCTTCAGTATGCCCGGCCCTTCTGAGAACCCCTTTGGCTCTTGCCTTAAGAGGAAAGATATGTCCGGGTCTACCAAGATCAGTGGATTTTGTTTTAGGGTCGACGAGTGCCTTTATAGTAAGCGCCCTGTCTTTTGCTGATACGCCAGTTGAGGTTTCCTTATTCTTGAGGTCGACACTGACTGTAAACTGTGTTTCATGGATTGAAGTGTTGATCCCGACCATCAGGTCAAGGTCGAGTTGTTCGCATCTTTCCTCTGGAAGGGCAGCACAAATCAGTCCGCGTCCTTGCTTTGCCATGAAATTGACGAGTTCAGGAGTGATCTTTTCAGCTGCACAGATGAAGTCGCCCTCATTTTCACGGTCTTCATCATCCACAACGATAAGAAGCCTGCCTTTCCTGATCTCCTCAATAGCTTCCTCGATAGTATCAAGTTTATAACTGTTCATCTTCAATTGTTATGTTGTCAGGGTTTTTTATATTTCCCTGTATTGTGATCCTGTATAAATAATTTTTAATCTTACGGAAGAACGAAATATAAGTGTCAATGTTCAGAATAACGGAATCATTTGATGCCTTGTAGGTGAGGAATATCCCAACAGGAAGCAGAATAAGGGATGATGCCCACATACCCGCAGTGCTGCTGACAAGGTCTTCTTCAACCATTTTTTCGCCGGTAATTGTTATTACGTACCATATTACGAAGAAGAATATCGAAATAACTGCTGGTGTTCCCAGACCTCCTTTCCTGATTATTGCCCCCAGCGGCGCACCGATAAAGAAGAAGATAAGGCAGGCAAACGGGAGCGTGAACTTTTTATGCCAGTCGACCTCATATCTTTTCATGCCCCGGATCTGCATCTTCATGGTCTCGCTCTTGCCTTCAATATAGTTGCTTGCGTCCTTGAGGTCTTCAAGAGCTTTTGATAGTGCAGTTTTCTTCTCCTCGTTTGTGAGAGCGGCAAAAATTGCCTTCACATCAAATTTTGCGGTATTTGCCAGAGCTTTTGTGGTATCCATATGAACCAAAAAACCTGGCATCTGATTGCGACCTTCGTATATCTTGAAGCCTCTGAATTCTTTGTACTGAGAGTTTTGTTTTATTGTATATATCCTTTTCAGTGAATCAATGTCTTTTGAGAGTTGAGCCATATTCTTGCTCCATGAATTGGATCTGAACATCTCATTATTGCTTCTTTCAAGGTCAAATCCCGTTAGTGAGAGAACCAATGTCTGTTCTTTAAAAGAGTCTTTTCTTGAAGGGTATTTTCTTTCAGCTGGAATAACATTTTTTTCCTCGAGTTCGGTAAATGTGTTCCCGTTGTACAGAACCATTATCATGGCTGTCTCATCCGGAGTGACCTTTATATAACCCGAATCGGCAATTGTTACCACTGTATTTCCCCTCTTATTGCGGTGGTCATAGATGATTAGCTTCTCGAGGCGGTTTTTAAGGGCATCTTTCGAGGTGACTTTTATGCTGAAACCGTCAATATCGTTGTTGAATGTTCCTGCCTGGAGATTTATATCCGGACGTTTACGGCGGATGTCGAAGAGCAGCGACCTTGCCTGCTGATTCGAAAATGGCAGAACATAATTGGAGAAAAGGAATGAGACCCCTACAAGCAATACTATCAGAACCATCAGTGAAGCCATTATTCTCTGAAGCGGTATCCCGGATGATTTCAGGGCAGTGAGTTCGCTGAACTCGCCCATGTTCCCAAAAGTCATAAGTGAGGCAAGAAGGATCGCCAGTGGAAGGGCGGTAGGAACGAATGAAAGCGCGAACTGGAACAACAACTCGGCAAGGATCTTAAAGGGAAGTCCCTTGCCTGCAAGTTCATCGACGTACATCCATAGGAACTGCAAAAGAAGTATGATAAGCACAATGAAGAATGTGAGTACCAGAGGGCCTATGAATGATTTTATGACAAATTTGTCAACCTTCTTCACCGGATGAATTAATTAGATCGTAAAACTACGGGATTTTTAGGAGAAAATATATTGTTTATTTGTGAATAAAGGAATATTGAGACGTTAAATCCCCAATACCCTCTTCAGGTCAGCCACCTGTGAATCCCAAAGGCTTATAGCATCTACCTTTTCTTCGGGTTCGGAGAAATCGGCTATGATAAGGGCCAGGCTTCCGCTGAGTTCTTCGATATTGATCCTGAATTCAAAGTAATTTGATTCTTCATCGGTGTTATCGAGCCATTCAAACCTCACAAACTTATTTTCCTTAAGAGCAGATAATCTGGCTTTTGATTCGGATTTATTCCATAAGAAGGCAAATATGTCTCCATCAACATTCACATCGTCAGCAAACCATTCTCCAAGCCCTTCAGGTGTGCTGAGTCTCGAGAACAGTACCTTTGGAGAACAATTCAGTGTATATTCAAGTTCATACTTTACTCTCATTATGAATCTCCCGCATTACTTATACGCAATATAGAAAAAATATTGAGATCGTAAAATAATCTTATTGCTATTTAACTTCAAACTTTTTATATTTGCACCCGCGATTTATGGCGAGATAGCTCAGTTGGTTAGAGCGCATGATTCATAATCATGAGGTCCGGGGATCATTCCCCCGTCTCGCTACGGCTGAAAGCCTTCCTGCATTACCGGAGGGCTTTTTTTTTGAATCTGCCACCGGCTAACCAGCATCAGTAAATTGACTGTATTTTGAGAAGGTGTGCATTACATTATCTGCATATGTTTTCGATACTGGAATATCTATTACAGATGGATTATCAAGTTCAAGCTTTAAGCCGTCCTTGTCTTTTCTGATAACTTTAACTTTCTCGAAGTTAACCATATATGACCTGTGGCAGCGAATTATCTCCGTGCCTGCAAAGTTTTCTTCCATCTTTTTCATTGTGTCGCGCAGAAGATATTTGGATACTTTACCCTTGTTCAGATAACAGATGCTTATATAATTTTCAGTTGATTCAAGGTAAAGCAGGTTCTCCTTTTTTACAGAGAATTTAAGCGTTGATTTGTCGTCGTAAAAAGGAATCATATCTCTGGTATTGTCTGAAAATGTTTGCATTTCCGCCATCCTCTCTATTTGCTCATTTTTATCACGCCATGAGAAATAAAGCCACATAACGGAATAGGGCAGTAATAGTACCAGAGCCGTATTAAGCGCTGATAATTGTACCAGGTCAGGAAATATCCGGACATCTTTTAAAACTAATTTCTCAAACAGCGCATAAAACAATGCCATGAGCATTATTTCGGCCATTATCCATATAAGGTACTGCAATAGGTTGATTAGATGCTTCTTGCAAACATAGTACATAACTATCCTGCTGGCTACGACAACCAGTACCCCGGTCAGGATTACAAGGCTCGAGTATGTCAGGAATTCAAGCTTTGTAAGATTAAACCACTTGTCGGCACCAAAGGGTGAATATATATTGATGAAGACCAGTGCGAAAATGGATGTAAACAAAATCAGACTGAGAATATTTTTCTTTTCGACAAGGTAATGGGGTATTGGTTTCTGAATGTCAGGCATTGCATTCTGAATTTTGACTGTAAATTTAACTTTTTTCTCTTTTCCGGTTATATTTATAAAAATCATATTGGGGAACTAAGCTTAAATTTTACCCCGTATATCAGAATTCCGTCACTAAATTTCAATTTTTATCCCTGCGGCACCAAATCCAGCACATTTATTTGACTGGCTTATATCCCTTATCTTCCTTTACACATGAATATCTGAATAAAATTATGGGGTATACCAGGCAATATAATGAATTGAAAAATATTTTTGACCCGGGTATTAAGGAGATTATTATCCCTGGCTCGGACGTGAAGATAATCAATCTGGAATTTTACTCCGATTCAGTGCCGGATTCCTTCTTAAATAAAAAGGATATATCAATTGATGAGAATGTTTCCTTTTCGTACCCCGTTTTTGTTCCTGCTGATACTGCCAGCCGAAAGGTAATATTGCTGCTTCACGGACTTAACGAAAGAAGCTGGGAGAAATACCTTGTATGGGCATACTCCCTTGCACAGAACACCGGGAGTTATGTCATCTTGTTCCCCATTTCCTTTCATATCAACCGTTCACCCGAATTATGGAAGGATCCAAGGGCAATGTTCAGTTATTTAGCAGAGCGCAGAACAAATTATGGTGATGTAAGCATGTCGAGCATTGCAAACATCGCTTTAAGCAACCGGCTTACCGAGGACCCGATGCGTTTTTTCAATTCGGGCTATCAGACCTCAGAAGATATTGTTAAATTGATGTCAATGATCAGAGATGGAAGGCATGAGCTGATCCCCGGTGGAAGCAAAGTGAATATTTTTGCATATTCGATAGGTGCCTTTCTAGCTCAGATAATTCTGATGGGCAATCCAGAAAACCTCTTTACTGAATCGAAGCTTTTTATGTTCTGCGGAGGATCTGTCTTCAGCAATATGCACGGAACGTCAAAGCTGATAATGGACAGCCTGGCTTATGATAAGGTGTTTACCTTCTACCTTGAGGATTTTGAAAAAGAGATCAAAGGAAAGAGTCCGCTGGTGGATTTCCTTTGTTCCAGCAGGATAGGGATGGCCTTCAGGTCGATGATTGATCTTGGCAGGTTCAGAAAGTTCAGGGAAAACAGATTGACAGGATTAAAGGATCAGATCCGTTCAATAGCTTTGTTAAAAGATGCAATAATACCGGCTGATGGCATTGTTAAAACCCTGAATTACAAAAGTCAAAGTTTAAGCAGTTCGGTTGAGGTAACTGATTTCCCCTATCCATATACTCATGAAAACCCGTTTCCTCTCTTTGACTCAATTCTAAGTCACAGTGTTGACAGCGCCTTTGAGCGCCTCTTTGCCGCTGCCGGCTTATTCCTGGCATGATAGTGCTATAATAATTATTAACATTCTTTTCTGTTTGCATATATGAAGAATTCAGCAAGTTCCAGGGATTGAAATTCTATAACCTATTCTCATTTGGACAGTTTGCATCGGGAAACTTCATTAGTAAATAGATAGGAAAGCACGATCTTATAAGATCATGTGAATAAGATAATTATTTATCTGTAGATCAAATGAAAAGCATGGATTCCTTGAGGATCTTACCATCGTCATCAGTGCCATAAATTTTATAACCGACACTTAACGTTTCATTATTAATTAAAACGTTCGATAATTGAATGATATCATCTTTGACATCATCCATACTATTGAAATCCTCAATATTAAAATAGATATGAATGAAGAGGATACGCTCCTGGTTCTCGATACCGCAGAGTGTTTTAACTATTTTTGAAATCCAGATTGAAGAAGCTGTATTGAAATATTCAAGATTAAGCCTGATATTTGTAATGGCACAAGGGTTTTTTATGTAATCCTGAACCCATGTGAGGACTGGCTCATATATCTTAGCGGCATTTTCGGGAATTGATCTGCCTGACAAAATCAAGTCTCCAGTCAATTGATTAAAATCGATCATTGGAGTTTTGTCGGTAGGCTCGGAAAAAATATTATTAATTTTCTTCATTAAGATCAATTTGAAATATAATTCCCATTTGGTAAAGTAACACTATATTTAAGAATCTGGTTAAAACGTTTATCAAATATTAAGGTACGGATGTCAAATAATTTAGCCAGTTCATATAAGATATTAAATAATAAGGCAGGTATTATAGGAACCATAATGTTAGAGTCGAATTAAGATAGCAGCACTTTCCCGAGGTCATTAAACCAGTTGTCTTTTTGTTAATAAGATCTACCTTTAATAATGATGTTCAGTCTTTCCTCAGGCCAGTAAAATGCTTAATATTGGAAATATCCCCAATTATGTATGAAATCTGTCTATTGGTCAAATTAAGTGTTGGTTTTATTGCAAATTACTTAATTTAGATGTCAGTATTAATAAAAAGGCTGAGCAAAAACATTCTTTCCAGGACTGATTCCCTTTTAATTTAGGGAGGATGTAAAATCTGCTGATTGAATTATTAAATGTATAGCTCTTATAAGCCTGAGATACCTGTCCTTGTTAGTCATTGCAACTGTGACTGACGGGGCGAAAGCTTGCCCGCGCTGATGCGCGGGAAGACAAAAGACAAAAGATAAAAGATAAAAGTAAGGATAGATCAGTGGCAATGCTTTAACTTGTGCTTTTCGCTCTGATCCAAATCAAAGCTAGCCTGCTTCTAATACCTTTAATATATACACATAATTTATACACAAAAAATTTCCCTAGATTATAAATATCCGACATGAAAATTATTCTTCATTCGATAATTGGATTTTTTATTAAGAAAAGACTATTCAGGACACTGCTCCTGGGTAGTCTTTTTTTATTGATGGCTGGGAATGAGATGGCGGGTCAAGATTTCACACTGGTTGTCATCCCCGATCCTCAGTATTACGCCTCCAGTTACCCCGAAATCTACAACCTCCAGACCCAATGGATTACAAATAACAAAATAGCCTCGAACATTGTATTTACCACTGCTGTTGGTGACCTAGTCAACACATCATCCAGTTCAACCGAATATGACAGAGCGGATGCCGCCTTCAATATACTGAATGTCCCATACAGTGTCAGTCCTGGCAATCATGATATGGAGAGCGGTACCAAATATGAAGACTATTTCGGTGTCTCCCGCTTCACAGGAAAAAGCTGGTACGGCGACCACTATGGGAGCGACAACTTTAATAACTATTCGCTCTTCAGCGCCTCAGGCATGGACTTCATCATCATTAATTTGCAGTACAGTCCTTTACCAACCCAACTGGATTGGGCAAACGCCCTGCTGAAAACATACTCCAGCCGACGGGCAATCGTCGTCCAGCATGACATCCTCAATATTGACAACTCTTGGTTAAACCAGACCTCCTATACGGCCCTGAAGGACAATCCCAACCTGTTCCTGATGTTGTGCGGGCATATGAGTTCCTCTGATGATGGTGCTGCCTATCGATCGGAATTGGGGGATGATGGGCACACTATTCACATTGTGATGGCCGATTACCAGGATTTTCCAAGTGGTGGCAATGGCTACCTGCGCATTTTGCGCTTCTCCCCGACGGATGATAAGATCTACATGACCACCTATTCGCCCAAGGATGGTGTTACATCCATAACCACTCCTCCTGACCAAATGGATATGGACTATGACATGCCGGCTCCAACCGCCTACAACGTAACTGGTGGCGGTTCTTATTGCGTGGGTGGTAGCGGTGTGGCTGTTGGACTTGCAAATTCGGAAACTGGAGTGACCTACACCCTCTTCAAAGGTGGTGTTGCACAGGTTCCTACGGTTGCCGGTACTGGCTCAGCCATCAGCTTTGACAACCAGCTTTTTGAAACTTATACTGTTAGTGGGACCAATGAGAGTGGTACTACCCCAATGACAGGAAGCGCTGTTATTATCGAAAATCCATTACCGACAGTATCGGCAATATCAAGTGGCTCATTAACAATATGCGTTGGTTCGCCTACTCCAGCCTTTACAGATGAGACGGCAGGCGGGGTATGGTCAATAACCGCAGGGACGGGTTTAGCAAGCATCACAACGGGTGGTATTGTAACCGGCCTCACAGCAGGTAGTGTTACAGTTGTTTATACAGTTACCAGTGGTGGATGTACAAATGCAGCCACACAGCCTTTAACTGTCAATGCTTTGCCTGTACCTGTTATAACAGGCTCTACGTCAGTCTGTGTAGGAATTACGGGTAATGTATACACTACCGAGGCAGGGATGACGAGTTACCTCTGGTCAGTATCAGGGGGAACGATCACCGCAGGAGGCGGACCGACGGATAATACGGCGACAGTGACCTGGACGACA
>Ga0209226_10000333_pt1 | contig 28483 bp, 27 predicted proteins | sample BarGraNGADG00212_2_FD_184497 | JGI IMG/M metagenome (GOLD analysis project Ga0209226, IMG submission 184497) | Arctic peat soil microbial communities from Barrow, Alaska, USA - Barrow Graham LP Ref core NGADG0011-212 (SPAdes) (version 2) | ecosystem: Environmental > Terrestrial > Soil >...
TGGGGCGGGAGCCGCGCCAAGCCGACGACCGGGACGAGATGCTTGGCAGCTTGACAAATGGACGCCTTGATTTTATAGTTATCCTATCGACTTTATGAAAGGAGCTAACCCATGACGCGCTACATGCTTCCCCGGGTTTCTCACTGCAAAAGCGGCTGCCTACGCGCCTCCCGAGCATGAGGTGAAACTGCTCTTTCCTTGATTGAGACGGCCCTCCGGTGTTCCGGAGGGCCTTTTTTTTTGCGTTAATATTTGGCGGGGAGGGCGAGGAATCCAGCCGGCTTGATGATATCCGATCGGACGTAGTATTGTAAGCAGAGACCTGCTCTCATCGAAGGCGAGGATGACCATGACCCGTACGCAAAAGACGATGTCTCTCGTCGCCCTCCTGGCGGCCCTCGGCCTCGGCGCGGCCGACTGGAGCGGCAACCGGAATAAGCCATTCGATCTCGAACTCGGGCCGCCGAGCGGCTTCCGGCCGGTCACGCCGCCGGCGAGCCCGCTCGCGCTCCGCACGTCCGATCCGAAGCTGGCCGCGGCCTTCGCCTGGGCCAAGGCGCAAGCCCTGGATTACGTCTTCCCTGCGTCCGCTTACGATGATCCCGTCGGCGACTGGTACGAGGCCGCCCTCCCCGGCCGCTTCGCGTTCTGCATGCGCGACGTTTCGCACCAGGCCGCGGGCGCCCAGGCCCTTGGGCTGGCCGCGTTCAACCTCAACATGCTGCGCAAGTTCGCCGCGGGACTGTCCGCATCCCGGGCGTATTGCTCCTATTGGGAGATCGACAAGTGGAACCGACCGGCGCCGGTCGACTACAAGAGCGACCGGGACTTTTGGTACAACCTGCCGGCCAACTTCGACGTCCTGGACGCCTGCTGGCGGCAGTTCCGCTGGACGGGGAACAAGGCCTACCTCGAGGAGCCGGCGTTTCTTAATTTCTATGAGCAAAGCGCCACCTCGTACATCCGGGCCTGGGACAACGACGGCGACGGCGTGCCCGACCACCGCCGAGGCGACGGCAACCAGGGCCTGGGCAGCTACGACGAGGGGCCGCTCTCGGACCGGACGGCGATCGGCGCCGACCTCCTCGCCGCGGAGTTTCGGGCGTTCCGGTCGTATGCCGGGATTTTGCGGGGGCGGGGCGACCGCGCCGGGGCGGACGCGCTCGAAGCGAAAGCCGCCGGGCTGCGTGATATGTTTTACAAAAAATGGTGGGACCCGAAGCTCAAGCGTTTCGCCGGCCTCATGCTCGAAGGCGGCGCGCTCAACTTCGACGACATGTTCTGGTACGGCCTCTTTCCGCTGTACTTCGGATTCCTGAGGCCCGGGCTCGAGCGCGAAGCGATCCTGGACCGGCTCACCGGGAGCGACGCGGACGGGATCGAAGTCGAATCCTATCTGCCCGAGGTTTTTTACCGCTACGGGCGGGACGACGCCGCGTATGCTGAAATCCTGAAGCTTTCCGACCCTGGCAAGAAGCGGCGGGAGTATCCCGAAGTGCCGTTCGCCCTGGTCGGGGCGATCGCCGCGGGAACGATGGGGCTCGAGCCGGACGCCGCGGCGGGTATCGTGGCGACGCGCTCGCGCCTCACGGCCGCTACGGCCTGGGCGGAGCTGGCGCGCGTGCCCGTCCTGGGCAACGTGGTCGAGGTCCGCCACGACGGCCGGACGCGCTCGACCCTCACAAATGTCTCCGGTCCGGCGCTCGACTGGCGGGCCGTGTTCGACGGAGCCCGGGCGACGCTGGCCGTGGATGGGAAGCAAGTCGAGGCGTCGCGGGGTACCGACGAAGCCGGACGCTCGGTGTGCTGGGTCACGGTCACTGTACCGCCAGGAAAGGCCGTATACGTATCCATAAGGATTCCCTAGGCGGGGCATTATGGAAACCTTATTTCGCGCCTGGCGCCGGCGCGGGTGGCGCGGCGCGAGCCCCGGTCGCTCGAAGCGGCGGGGACCCGTTGGCGGAAAAGAAATAGTTCCGAAGACGCGTAAAACACCTTTTCTTAGTGATATCACCTCCCCTTCCCCTCCTGTAACCAGGAGGGGCCCCGAAACAGGTACGCGTCTTCGGGGCAGGTGGCGAGAGCGACGGGGGCGGGAGCCGCGCCGCGCCCCCCCCTAATTATTTCCGGATGAAAAAGAAGAACGATTTCCTGGGCCTGCCTTCGGCCGCGGCCTGGGAGAACGTTTCGGCCAGCACCCGGGCGCTCGACTCCCAGGTGAAGGCCTGCGCCCGGACGAGGCCGGCCTGGGCCAGCCGCCGGGCGAGGGCTTCGCTTTCGAGGACGGAGAGCAGGCCCCGGGCGATGTCCTCCGGCTCGAGCGGGTCGACGTCGACGACCGCGTCCCCACCGACCTCGGCCAGCGCGCCGCGCGAGGACGTGACGACGGGGGTCCCACAGGCCATGGCCTCGAGGACGGGCATGCCGAAGCCCTCGTAGAGGGACGGCAAGACGAAGAGCGCCGCCTCGCGCATCAGCGGGGCGCGGTCTTCCTCGTCGATATAGCCCAGGAACATGATCTGGCGCTCGAGGCCCAGGCGCCGGATCGTCCCGAAGACGTCCTCGTTTTTCCAGCCCTTTCCGCCGGCTACGACGAGCGGATAGACGGCCCGAACGCTTTCGGGGAGAAGGGCGTAGGCCTGGATGAGCCGCGGGAAATTCTTGCGCGGCTCGACCGTGCTCAGGGAGAAGATGTAATCGCCGGCGAGGCCGTGCTTCCTCCGGACGAGGTCGCGGGCGGCCCAGGGGATGTCCGGCCGGAAGACGCTGCGGTCGATGGCCGGATAGACGACGGCGATCCGCTCCGCGGGGATTTTAAAATATTTCATCAGCTCGAGTTTGATGCTCTCCGAAATCACCACGATCCGCGTCGCCTGCCGCAGCGTCGCAGGCAGGTAGCGGCGGAGGTAGTCGACGCTCTTCGCCTTGAGGATGTGGGGAAAGCGCAGGTAAGAGAAATCATAGACGACCGACACGCTCGGAGATTGGCACAGAGGCGGCCCGACGTAATTCGGATAGAAAAAGACCCGGGACCCCGGCGCGGTGAACAGGTCCACCGGGAACGGCGGCCGCAGGTTCCGGTTCCGGAGACGGGAATCGAGCGCGCTCGGCGTCAACTTGGCCTGGAGGTCGACGGCGTATCCCGTCGCCCGCGACACACGGTCGAGATGGATGTCCAGCGGCCCCTGCCAAGGCTTGAAGTGCCAGCGCGAGCCGAGGATCCGGACCGGGAAATGCCCGGGAATCGTCTCGTAGGTCCGCAGGAGCTCCCGCGTGTAATAGCCGACGCCGGAGAGCGGCGGAAACAGGGCGCTCGGCTCGACGACGAGCTCGGGAATCGGCCGGAGCGCCGCGGGGCTCATGCCTCCTCCGGTCCGGACTCGGCCGTCAAAGACGGCCTGGTCGTCGCAGACGTCGCAGACGCCTCGGCCGGACGCTTCGTCCGGTGCTTGGCGTCGAATTCGGGCGAGGCGATCAGGCAGTCGACCACGTTTTCGCGGGCGATCCTGCTTTCGATCTCGCGGGTATAGAACGCGAGACCGTCCGGGTCGGGGTCGCGGTCGAGGATCGCCCGGTAGGCGCGCCGGACGTAGTCGGCCGGGGCCGCATCCCGGTGAGCGGCGATGAAGCCTTCGGCCAGCAGCCGGACCCCGGTCTCTCCCCGGAGGATCCGCACCGCAGTTTCTGCGGGATCATGACCCAGGCGGCCGCCCAGCCGCTCGAGCGCCGGGACGTCCCAGACGGCCCCGGAGAATTGGGCCGCGGCGCTCTCCGGACGTCCCGCTTCGGACCGGCGGCACGCTGTGAACCACATGTATTGCGTGTCCTCGCCGGTCGCGTCGAGGACCTCGAAGCCGGCCGCCTCCAGCTCGCTGCGGAGCTCGCCCGCGGCATAGCGGACGCCGTTCCACGTGTCCGTGCCCGCCGCCTCCCCCGACGCGCGGCCGTCGGCCTGGAAGCGGAAAATCCCCCGGCCCTTCAAAACGCGGACGGCTTCGCCGATGTAGAGGGAGACGGCGCTCTTCACCGGGATATGCTGGAAGACGATGAAGGAATAGACGAAGTCGCACGAGGCGGTCGGAATCTTGTCCAACGCGCCCTTCGTCCGGAACACGCGGACATTGGGGACGTCGCGGAGCGCCCGCCGCGCCCGGCGGACCATCTCCCGCGAGATGTCCACGCCGTACGCCCGCGCGGCCCGACCGGCGAGCGGCCGGAGGATACGGCCGATCCCGCAGCCGATTTCGACCGCCACGGCGTCCGGGGCCAGACTGATACCGCGCAGGATCAGAAGGTCCAAGTCCTTCCGCCCCGAGGCCCAGAACTCGGCCTCGGACTCGCCGTGGCCGCAGTCGATGTAGAACAGGGCATTCTCGCGGGCCCGGAGGTCCCAATCCTTGCGCATCAAGCGGGACGGGCGGCGGGACCCGAAAAACGACCGCGCGTAGGGGATCTTCATGGGTCTTTCGCCTCGCGGAATTGGGTCCGGATCCGGTCGATGAGCGAGGTGCTCGAATGGCCCGGGAGATACGGGACCCGGACGACCTTCCCGCCGGCCGCCTCGACCTCTTTCCGGCCCACGATCTCGCCCGCCCCCCAGTCGCCGCCCTTGACGAGGATGTCGGGGAGCAGAGCGGCGATGATTTTCCGGGGCGTATCCTCGCAAAACCAGGTCACGTAGTCGATGTCGGCGACGGCGGACAGGATCTCGAGCCGCTCCCGAAGGGGGAAAACGGGTCGCGCAGGCCCCTTGAGCTTCCGGATCGAAGCGTCGCTGTTGAGGGCCACGATCAGGACGTCCCCGTGCCGCTTCGCGTGGCGGAAAAGCCGGATATGCCCGCCGTGGATGAGGTCGAAGCAGCCGTTGGTGAACACGACGGTCTTTCCCGCCCGGCGCAGCCGGGCGCGGACCTTGGCGAGGTCTTTCAGGGCGAGGATTTTCGGGTTCCGCATGGTCGTTGGCGAGGGGACCGTCCGCCGTCTCCCGTCACGGCGTTTTCTTGTCCGGCGGCCCGAACGTGATCCCCGGCGAGAATTCCCAGGTATGGGGCAGGCGGGCGACGCCGACGTCCTTGTAGGCCGCCGATGAAACCAGGAACGAATACAGGTTCTGGTGGTAGTCATAGGGGTAGCCGTCGCGCTTGTGGACGGCCACGTCGAGATAGTACGTCCCGTTGATGAGGTTCAGCCGCTCGATTCGGCAGACGGCCTTGCCCTCGCCCGCGAAAAGCTTCGGCTCGAGGTCCTCGAGGTTCGTGTTGGTCCCGTAACAGGCGGTCCCGAGCGAGTTGAAGACGCCGATCCCGAACACGAAGTCCTCGACCGGGCAGGCCGCGGCGATTTCGAGCTCGATGATCAGGCCCTCCTCGGGATGGAAGACGTGCTTCTCTTCGCCCCCGAGCCCGCGAAGGGTGACCTTCCGGATCTCGACCTCGCGCTTCCCCCAGCGGTTTTCGCGGCGGCCCTCCTCGAACGGCTGCCGGATGTCGACCTCGACCTGCTGCTCCTGGAAGTCCTCCTCTTGCTTGGCCGCGATGTCCTGGAGGTAGGCGTCCACGGTCCGCTTGGGCTCGCCGAGCATCCGGATGCGGCCGTCCTTGATCCAGGCCACCCGGTCGCAGATCTTCTTCACCGTGTCGAGGTCGTGGCTGACGAAGACGATGGTCTTCTGGCGGCGGCGGAAGTCGTCGATCTTGTCCAGGCACTTGGGGACGAAGGCCGCGTCGCCCACGGACAGGACCTCGTCGATCAGGAGGATTTCGGGATTGACGTTGATCGCCACGGAAAAGCCGAGGCGCATGTACATGCCCGAGGAGTAGGTCTTGACCGGCGCGTCGATGAACTCCTCGAGCTCGGCGAACCGGACGATCTCGTCGAACTTCCGGCCGATCTCCTTCTTCGACAGGCCGAGCATGATCCCGTTGATAAAGACGTTCTCCCGGCCCGAGATCTCGGGGTGGAAGCCCGCCCCGAGCTCGATGAGGGCCGAGATCTTGCCGGCGACCTTCACCCGGCCGGAGGTGGGCTTGGCGATGCCGGCGATGATCTTGAGGAGGGTGCTCTTGCCCGAGCCGTTCTCGCCGATGAGCCCGAAGGTCTCGCCCTTCTCCACCTGAAGGCTGATGTCCGAGAGTGCGGTCACGAGCTCGTTCGCCTTCAGCGAGCCGAAGAGGTTGCCCCGGACCATGGCGCTCTTGAACGTCTGGAACCGGTGCCGGGACGAATACTTCTGGTAGACCCGGGTGACGTGGTCGAGCTCGACGGCGGCCATCAGACCTCCTCCGGGAAGGAGTCGCGCAGCCGGTCGAAAACGGAATAGCCGAAATAAAACAGGACGAGCCCGATGAGGAACGTCACGCCCAGTCTCTTCCAGTGGAAAATCGTCCCGTAGAACAGGCAGGAATGGTAGCCCTCGATGATATGGGTCATGGGATTGAGGTTGAGCAGAGTCCGGAGGAAGGAGGATTTCTGGAGCGAATCGAAGGTCAGGGGGTAGATGATGGGTGTCGCGAAGAACCAGAGGGTCAGGAGGTTCGCCAGGATGTCCTTGATGTCCCGGAAATGGACGGTCAGCGAGGAGATGAGGAACCCGAGGCCGAGCGAAAACACCATCTGGACGAGGACCACGACGGGCAGGAGCAGGGCGAAGAGGGTCAACCCCTTGCCGAAGACGATGAGGAAGAGGAGCAGAATGGGCAGGCCGAAGCTGAAATGGATGAGGTTGCTCAGGACGGTGACGATCGGAAGGATCTCGGCCGGGAAGAGGATCTTCTTGATAAGATTGCCGTGGATCATCAGGACGTTGGCCGATTCGAGTGCCGACGAGGAGAACCAGGTCCAGGGCAGCAACCCCGTGAAGAGGAAGACGGCGTAGAGCGTCGAGGAGTCGCCGAACTCACCTCCCCTCCCTCCTTTGAGGATCAGGCCGAAGACGAGGGTATAGACGATCATCAGGAGGAGCGGGTTGAAGAACGACCAGAGGAAACCGAGGACCGTGCCCCGGTAGCGGGCCTTGAGCTCGCGGCTCACCAGGTTCTGAATGAGGACCCGGTACTTGTAGAGCTCCTTCAGGTTACGGACGAGCCGGACCACGGACCCTCCCTTCGAAGATCGCCCGGGCCTCGGGCGTGTCCTTTCCCTCCGCGTCGCGCAGGATGAGCCGCGGAAGCTCGCGGAGCGGCCCCCGCCCGAAGCGGCATTCGGCCAGGAAAAGGTTCGCGGGCTCGCCGGAGCGCGGATGGACAAACCGGCGGCGCCGGACGGCGAGCCCCGCTGCGGCGGCCGCGCGCGCGAAGTCCTCCGCCCGCCGGGCGGGGAAGACGAAGCAGGCCCGGCCGCCCGGTTTCAGGAGTTCGCTCGCGGCGCGCATAACGCTTTGAATATCGCATTTTAGCTCATGCTTTGCAACGGATTTCTCCGGTTCAGCGCTCAAAAAACCCGTGGATTTCGGGATATAAGGGGGATTGCTGAAGACGATATCGAACCTCCGCCCGGGCCGGAAGCGGCGGAGGTCGGCCCGGAGGACGGAGATGCGATCTCCGAGCCCGTTCAAGCGGACGTTCCGCCGGGCGAGCCCGGCGAGCGAGGCCTGGATCTCCACGGCCGTGAGATGGGCGAAGCGCCGCGCGCTCAGAAGAAGCGCGATGACACCGCTCCCCGTCCCGAGCTCCAGGAGCTCGTCGGACGCCCGGGGCCGGATGAAATCGGCCAGGAGGGGGGCGTCGAGCGAGAACCGGTAGCCGCGTTTCTTCTGACGAATGAGGATGCGCCCCCGATGGAAAGCGTCCAGGGATTCGTCCTTCAATGCTTCTCGCGGAGCTCGGTGAAGACGAGGACGCGCTCGGGCCCGATTTCGGCGTAGCCGCCCCGGACCTCGCGCTCCCCCGTTTCGGCGCCGGCCCGGTAGCTCAGCGTCCCCTCGCCGAGGGCGACGACCATCGGCCGGTGTCCCGGCAGGATCCCGATCTGCCCGTCCAGGCCGGGCAGAGTGATTTCGTCGGCATCCGCCTCGCATACGACTTTGTGCGGGGTGATGACCTTGAGGCGGACCGGAACGGCGCTCATAAGTTCTTCAGTTCCTCGGCCCGCTGGACCACATCCTCGATCCCGCCCATCATGTAGAAGGCCTGCTCCGGCTTGTCGTCGTGGCGGCCCTCGCAGATCTCCTTGAAGCCGCGGACGGTCTCGGCGACGGTCACGTATTTTCCCGGCCGGCCGGTGAACTCCTCGGCCACGTGGAACGGCTGCGACAGGAAGCGCTGGATCTTGCGCGCCCGGCCGACGATGAGCTTGTCCTCGTCCGAAAGCTCCTCGATGCCCAGGATGGCGATGATGTCCTGGAGCTCCTTGTAGCGCTGGAGGATTTCCTTGACCCGACGGGCGACGCGGTAGTGCTCCTCGCCGATGATGTTCGGATCAAGGATGCGGGAGTAGGACGCCAGGGCGTCGACCGCGGGATAGATCCCCATATCGGTCAGGGCCCGGGAGAGGCTCGTCGAGGCGTCGAGGTGCGAAAACGTCGTGGCCGGCGCGGGATCGGTGAAGTCGTCGGCCGGGACGTAGATGGCCTGGACGGAGGTGATCGATCCCTTCTTGGTCGAGGTGATCCGCTCCTCGAGCTCGCCGAGCTCCGAGGCCAGGTTGGGCTGGTAGCCGACGGCCGAGGGCATCCGGCCGAGGAGGGCCGACACTTCGGAGCCGGCCTGGGTGAAGCGGAAGATGTTGTCGATGAAGAGGAGGAGGTCCTGGTTCATCTCGTCGCGGAAATACTCGGCCACGGACATGGCCGTCAGCCCGACCCGGAGGCGGGCGCCCGGCGGCTCGGTCATCTGGCCGTAGACGAGGGCCGTCTTCTCGATGACCTTGGAATGCTTCATATCGAGCCAGAGGTCGTTCCCTTCGCGGGTCCGCTCGCCGATGCCGGCGAAGACCGAGAACCCGCCGTGCTTCGTGGCCACGTTGTGGATGAGCTCCTGGATGATGACCGTCTTGCCCACGCCCGCGCCGCCGAAGAGACCGATCTTGCCGCCCTTCAGGAACGGCTGGATGAGGTCGATGACCTTAATGCCCGTTTCGAACATCTCGAGCCGGGTGCTCTGCTCCTCAAGACTCGGCGGCTGGCGGTGGATGGGGTATTTCGTCTTGGCCACGATGGGGCCCATGTGGTCCACGGGCTCGCCGATGACGTTCATCACCCGTCCCAGGGTCGCCTCGCCGACCGGGACCATGATCGGCCCGCGAAGGTCGATGGCCTTCATCCCGCGCGACAGCCCGTCGGTGGGGTGCATGGACACGCACCGGACGACGTCCTCGCCCAGGTGCTGCTCGACCTCGACGATGATGTCCACTGGGAGCGGCGTGTCGAACCCTTCGCTCGTGATGCGGATGGCGGAGTAGATCTCGGGGAGCTCCATCCCCCGGAAGGCGACGTCGACGACGGGCCCGATGACCTGGACAACCGTCCCGTCGCGCGGCTGCGGATCCTGCGGTGAGGCTTCAATCATGGGTCACTCCAACGGATTTCCTTATTTTTTCATCGCCTCGACGGCGGAGATGATCTCGAGAAGCTCCTTGGTGATGCTCGCCTGGCGGATCTTGTTCAGGAGGAGGACGAGGTCGCCGATGAGCTCCTCGGCGTTCTGGGAGGCGCTGTCCATGGCCATCATCCGGGCCGCCTGCTCGGCCGCCTGGGACTCGCCGTAGAAATGGCGGAGCTGGTCCTCGAGGTAGCGCGGGACGAGGGCCGCGAGGAGCGCCGGGGCCGTCGGCTCCCAGTCCGGGGCCGCGGCATCAGGCCCGGCCGACTCGGCCGTCAAAGACGGCCTGGTCGTCGCAGACGTCGCAGAGGCGGCGGCCGGCCGGGCGACGGGCAGGAGGCGGACGGTCATGATGCGCGGGGCGAGGACGGACTTGAACTCGTTGTAGACGGCATAGACGGCGTCCGTGTCCTGGAACGTGAATTCCCGGGCCAGGCGCGCGGCGAGATCGGCGAAATCGGCGTCTCCGAGCCGGTCCGTCTTGTCGGCGTAGGCCTTCTCCACGGGGAAGGGCTGTTTCCGGAAGAAGTTCGCGGCCTTCTTCCCGATCAGGACCAGGCGGACGTCCGCCCCCTGCGCCTTGCCCCGGATGAATTCCAGGGCGGCCGTCAGCAGATTGGAATTGAAGGCGCCGCACAGGCCTTTGTCCGAGGTCAGGACGATGACCTGGACCCGCTTCTCCTCGCGCACGGCGAAGAGCGGGTGCGAGGCCGCGCCCGCCCAGCGCGACAACTGGGCCAGGACGTCGGGCGATTCGTGCCAGAGGGGACGGCCCTCGAGGACGACGCGCTGCGCCTTCTTGAACTTGGCCGTCGAGACGGTCTTCATCGCCTTGGTGATCTGCTGCGTGTTCTTCACGCTCTTGATCCGGCGGCGAAGATCGATAAGGTTCGGCATCAGGCGGCGTCCTGCTTGAACCGGGTGTTGAACGCGGCCATCGCGGCGTTGATCGCCTCCTCGAGGCCGCTGTCGATCTGCTTTTTCTCGCGGATGCGGACGAGGATGTCGGCCTGCTCCTTGTCGAAGTACTCGTAGAGCTTCTTCTCGTAGTCGCGGATCCGGGCGACCGGGACCTCGTCCAGGAAGCCGCGGTTGCCGGCGAAGATGATCAGGACCTGCTTCTCGAAGGGGATCGGCACGTGCTGGCCCTGCTTCAGGAGCTCGGTCAGGCGCTCGCCGCGGTCGAGCTGAGCCTGGCTGATCTTGTCGAGCTCGGTCCCGAACTGGGCGAAGGTCAGGAGCTCGCGGTACTGCTGGAGGTCGCCCCGGAGCTTGCCCGCGACCTGCTTCATGGCCTTCGTCTGGGCGTTGCCCCCGACGCGCGAGACCGAGATGCCGACGTTGATCGCCGGCCGGATGCCGGCGTTGAAGAGCTCGGTCTCGAGGTAGATCTGGCCGTCCGTGATCGAGATGACGTTCGTCGGGATGTAGCCCGAGACGTCGCCCGCCTGGGTCTCGATGATCGGGAGGGCCGTGAGCGAACCGCCGCCGAGCTCGTCGCTGAGCTTGGCCGCCCGTTCGAGAAGGCGCGAGTGGAGGTAGAAGACGTCGCCCGGGTAGGCCTCGCGTCCCGGCGGCCGGCGGAGGAGGAGCGAGATCTCGCGATAGGCGGCCGCGTGCTTCGAAAGGTCGTCGTAGATGATGAGGGCGTGGCGGCCGTTGTCGCGGAAGTATTCGCCCATGGCGCAGCCGGCGTAGGGCGCCAGGTACTGGAGGGGCGAGGGGTCGCTGGCCGAGGCGGACACGACGATCGAGTACTCCATCGCCCCGAAGTCCTCGAGGGTCTTGATGACCTGGGCGACGGTGGAGTTCTTCTGGCCGACGGCGACATAGATGCAGACCACACCCGTGCCCTTCTGGTTGATGATCGTATCGAGGATCACGGCCGATTTTCCGGTCTGGCGGTCGCCGATGATCAGCTCGCGCTGGCCGCGGCCGATCGGGATCATGGCGTCGATGGCTTTGATCCCGGTCTGGAGCGGCTCGCGGACGGGCTGCCGGTCGACGACGCCGGGCGCCAGGCGCTCGACCGGAAGGAAGCATTCGGACTTGATCGGGCCCTTGCCGTCGAGGGGCTGGCCGAGCGGATCGACCACGCGGCCGACGAGCGCCGTCCCGACCGGCACCTCCATGATGCGGTGGGTGCGCTTGACGACGTCGGACTCCTTGATGAGGTGGCCCTCGCCGAAGAGCACGGCCCCGACGCCGTCCTCCTCCAGGTTCAGGGCGATCCCCGAGACCCCGTGCGGGAACTCGAGCAGTTCGTTGTACATGACCCGGTCGAGCCCGTAGATGCGGGCGATGCCGTCCCCGACCGAGATGACCATCCCGACTTCCTTGACGTCGATGTCGGTTTCGAGGCCCTCGATCTGGCGCTGGATGATCTTGCTGATTTCGTCCGCTTTCATCGGCATGGCGTGCTACCTTTCTCGGATTTTTTCCTTCAACCGCTCGAGCTGCCCCTTGAGCGACACGTCGTAGACCTTGTTGCCCTTCCGGATGACCAGGCCGCCCACGATCGCCGGATCGAGGGCATAGGTGCAGGCGACGGGCCGCTTCTCGATCGTCCGCAGCTCCTCCTCGAGCCGGACACGCTGGGTGTCCTTCAGGGGGACGACCGACCGGACCTCGAAGGTGACGATGCCCTGGCGTTTTTGCCAAAGGGCGGGCAGGGCGGCGACGATGTCGGTCAGAATGTCGAGCCGCCGGTGCTGGGCGAGGAGCACGAGGAGGCGGCGCGTCTTATCCCGATAAGCCTGGTGGTCGAGGATGTCGCCGAGGACCGCCGTTTTCCGGGCCGCCGGGACGAACGGCCGGAGCAGGGTCTCGCGGAGCAGGGCGTGCGACGCGAGGAGCCCGGCGAACCCGGCCAGATCCTTGGAGACGGCCTCGTATTCCTCGGCCGTCCGGAGGGCGCCGGCCAGTCCCTCGGTGTAGCGGTTAACCAGAACGTCGTTCTTCATGGAGATCCGCGAGGCGTTCGATGGATTTGTCGATCAGGTCGGACTGGGCCGCGGCCGTGATCCGGCCTTTCATCCGGGCTTCGGCCAGCGAGGCGGCGAGATCGGCCGTGTATTCCTTGAGCTCCTGGATGCCGGCCTTCAGCTGAAGGTCGATCTCCTGCTGGGTGAACGTCCGGATCCGCAGGGCTTCCTTCTCGGCGAGGGCCTTGATCCGATCCTTCCCCGCGAGGCCTTCGACCTCGGCGTCGCGGCCGAGTTGGGCGACCTCGTCCGCAAGCGACGCGATCCTGCGGCGGGCCCCCTCGAGCCTGGCTTCGGCCTGGATCCGCGCTTCGCGGGCCTCGTCGAGGGAGGCCTGGATGTCCCGGGTCCGCTTCTCCAGGAAATTCCGGGCGGGCTTGCGGAGGGCAAAGGTCAGCCCGCCGAACAGGACGGCGAAGTTGATGACCTTGCCCAGCATGCCGGACGTGGCCGGCTCGTGCGCCTCTCCCTCGGGGGACGAGGCCAGGAGGAACGGCACGAGGAGCAAGACGGCGAGGGCGGCTTTGCGGTTCGACATCAGCCGAGCAGCCTTTTTTCGATCTCGCCCGCCAAGCCCTCGGCCTTGGCGGCGAGCTCGGATTTCAGACTGGCGATCTCGTCCCTGACTTGGGCCTTGGTCTTCTCGATCCGGTCCTTGGACGACGCGGCGACCTCGGCCAGCAGCCGGGTCTTCTCCCCCAAGGCCTCGGCTTCGAGGTCCTCGCGCGCCCTGTCCGCGGCGGTCCTGGCCGCTTTCAGGGTCACCACGACGTCCTGGAGGGACTTGTCGTAGGCCGCGAGGCCCCGGCGCGAAGCCTCCCGGTCCTCGGCCAGACGGGTGTCGCGCTCCGTGGTCGTCTTGATCATCGGTTTCCAGAAAATCTTGGACAGGACGAAGACGAGCCCCCAGACGACAAAGAAGGTCACGAACAGGGACGCGTCAATCTGAAGCATAGAGCACCGTCGTCAGCCTCGTTTTGATCAGTTAAAGTAGCATTTTTGGGCCAAAAATTCAAGGAGACCCTATGGCCGATAGCTCTGCGCGGCTTCCGCCCCAGTCGCTCTTGCGGCTCACCCACTTCTGGCGGGTCCCCGCCGCTTCGAGCGTCCGGGGCTCGCGCCGCGCCGTCCCGACCCCTGGCTTGTCTGGAAATCCAGTCCCGTCGGTTCCCCCCGCCCTCCGCTATGCGAGCCTTGGGGCCGACCCCAGCGCCAGCCAGATGCCCGTCGAGAGGAATCATCTCTCCCTGATTTGATCCCGATTTTCAGGCCGATTTTGCTGATTTGATACCGATTTTCGGACCGAGTTCCTTAACGGCGCCCACAAGGAAGAGCGACCCCGTGATGAGGACCGTCCCCCGGCGGCCGGCCTCGGCCCGCGCCAAGGCGATCGCCTTCGGGAGGGACGGTTCGACGAGAATGCGGTCCCGAAACGGGCGGGCGCGGCGGAGGATCTCCGCCGGCTCCGCCGCCCGGGCGAAGGGGATGGTCGTGAGGACGATCCTGTCGGCAAGGGGGAAGAGCCGGCCGGCGACGCGGCCGACGGCCTTATCCTTCATCATCGTGAACACGAGGATGAGGCGCGGCGGGCGCAGCTCTTCGAGGTAGGCCTGGAGGGCGGCCGCGCCGCCTTCGTTGTGCGCGCCGTCGAGCAGGACCCGCGGGTTCCTCGCCACGGTTTCCAGCCGCCCCTCCCAGCAGGCCCGGGCGACGCCCCGGACGATGGCGGATCGGGAGATCGGCCGCCACACCCGCCCCAAAACCAGGGCGGCCGAGGCGGCGATGGCCGCGTTCCGGCCCTGGTGGGCGCCCGGAAGGCCGGGCGCGAGTCGGAGGCTCGTCCCCTCGGCCTCATAGCGGAATGCCATCCCCTGGACGTTCGTTTTTTCGCGGGTGAGCGGGCGCTTCCGGCTGAAGACCATCGTCAGGGGCGCGCTTTTCCCGGCCGCCTGGGCGCGGACGACCCGGACGGCGTCCCGGGCCTCGGCGCCGCACACGACGGGCACGCCCGGCTTGATGATTCCCGCCTTCTCGAAGGCGATCGCGGCCAGCGTGGGTCCGAGGTGCTCCTGGTGGTCGCGGGAGACGCTCGTGATCACCGAAACGAGAGGCGTGACGACGTTCGTCGCATCGAAGCGCCCCCCCATCCCGACCTCGAGCACGGCGACATCGACCTCCCGCTCGCGGAAATACAGGAAGGCGATGAGCGTCAGGACCTCGAAGAACGTCGGCGGAGCGCCGAGCTCCCGGCGGGCGAGCAGACGTTCGATCCGGGCTTTGACGGTCCCGGCCAGCCGGCAGAAATCCCGGCTGGAAATGAGCCGGCCGTCGACCCGGTCGACCCGGTCGTCGCGGACGTCGCGGACGACTCGGCCGTCAAAGACGGCCTGGTCGTCGCAGACCACCTGAATCCGCTCCTCGACCCGGACGAGGTGGGGGGAAGTGTAAAGTCCGACCTTCCGGCCGCCGGCCGCCAGGATCCCGGTCAGCATCGCGCAGACCGATCCCTTGCCGTTCGTGCCGGCCACGTGGACGGAGGGATAGGCCCGATGGGGATCGCCGAACGCGGCCAGAACGGTCCGCATGGAGTCGAGCCCGAGCTTGATGCCGAATCGCTGGAGGTCCCGGAGATAGGCCCGGCACCGGGAAGGGGTCAACGCGGTCCCTCGGGGCGAATGACCGCTCTTCATTGCGGGCGGTTGAGGAGGAGGCGCAGGGCGCGGATGAGGTAGGCCCTCAGGGCCTTCCGGGGGATGACGTCGTCGACCAGGCCGTGCTTGAGGAGAAACTCCGAGCGCTGAAACCCCTTAGGCAGCTTCTCGCGGATCGTCTGCTCGATGACCCGGGGGCCGGCGAAGCCGATGAGGGCATTGGGCTCGGCCACGTTGAGGTCGCCGAGCATGGCGAAGCTGGCCGTGACGCCGCCCGTCGTGGGGTCGGCCAGGACGGAGAGGTAAGGGACCGCGGCTTCCTCGAGGCGGGCCAGGGCCCCGCTCGTCTTGGCCATCTGCATGAGCGACAGGGCGCCTTCCTGCATGCGGGCGCCGCCCGAGACCGAGACGACGATCAGGGGGATCCGCTCTTTCAGGGCACGTTCGGCCGCCCGGGTGATCTTCTCGCCGACCACCGAGCCCATGCTGCCGCCCATGAAGGCGAAATCGAAGGCCGAGATCACGACTTTGATCCCGCCCATGGTCCCGACGGCGTTGACGACGGCCTCCGGGAGCGAGGTCTTCTTCTGGTTGCTCTCGAGACGGGCGGCATAGGCCTGGGTGTCCTTGAATTTGAGGGGATCGAGGGGCAGGAGGCCGTGATCGACGACGTCGAAAGCGCCCTCGTCGAACAACATGGTCAGACGCTCGACGCCCGACAGGCGGAAATGGAAGTTGCAGGCCGGGCAGACGGAGTGGTTCTCGAGGATGTCCTCCTTATAGAGGATCCTCTGGCAATTGTTGCACCTCGTCCAAAGATTGTCGGCCATGGGTGGAAAAGAGTCTACCAGCAGAGGAAGGGAGCTGTCAACGTCGGGCTCTCCCTCGTCCGGGTATTCGGAGTCGTCCATGCGCTCCCCCCCTCGCCGGTCAGCCCTTCTTCAGGCGCGCGGCGAGAAAATCGATCACCGCTTCGGGCGCCGGCAGGTCGAAGCCGGTCTCCCCTTTCTCCCGGAGAAGGTCCATCACCGACCGGACGAGCTTTTCGGCGTCGTACGGCTTCTCGAAGTAGTCCGCCACGCCGAACGCGGTGAGCGCTTCGTGGCGGTAATGGGGGCCCCGGTAGAGGCCGGTGACGATCACCACCGGGACCGTGCCCCTGGAATCGGCGACGATCCGCTTGGCCAGGTCGAAGCCGTGGAGCCGGGGCAGGATGGCTTCCATGAGGACAAGGTCGGGTTTTTCGAGCTGGAACATCTCGTAGGCCGACAGTCCGTCGGAGGCGGTGAGGATTTCGAGGCCGCAGGGCTTGAACAGGGCGGCGAGCGCATCCACGCTCCGGGCGTCGTAGTCGACGATGAGGATCCTACGGCCGGGCATCGGCCGTATTATACGGCTTTTGGGACCGTAACGAAAGCCAAGGCCCCTTCCCGGTTCCGGCCGTCGAGAGCGCAGACGGCGAACCGGTATTCGGTATCGCGGCGGGCTTTCTTGTAGAGAAAGGCGCCGATCCCGGCCTTGACCTCGCCGGCCGTGGTCCGACCTCCCTTGTCGTCGACCAGGGAGATCCGCATCTTGACCGCGGCCGTGGCCAGCCGGTTCTCCTTCCAGGCCAGCCGGATCGTGTCGCCGCCGGACAGGGCGAAGGGTCCCTTCAGCCGCTTGGCGGTGAGGTCGGTCGGGGCGGGGAGCGCGGCCTCCTGGACGACGAGCTGGACGGCGACCTGGAACGGCGAATTCGCCGCGCCGGCGCATTCGATGCTGACCGCGCCGTCGTAGGTTCCGGGACCCAGGGTCTTCGAGGCGAGGGAGACGGTCACGTCCGTCCATTCCCCCACCGAGGCGCCGCTCGCGGGCGACGCCTTGAGCCAGCTCTGATTGGGCTTGACGGTGAAAGCGAGGCTCCGGCCGCCGGTGTTTCGGATCCGGAGGACCTGGGCGTGGACGGCGGCGAGCAACTCGCTCGTTTGAAAAACGAACGAGCCCTTGTCCACGCCGATCGCCTGGGCGGGATTGGCCAGGGTGGCGCTCGACAGGACGGCGCCCAGGACCGTTCCCGAGGGAATGTTCGTCAGCACGCCCCGGCCGGTCGGGACGAATTCGAACTTGGCCTGGTCCTTGGTCACCGTCAGCCGGGTGAATCCGGACGGTCCGTAGAAATCGGGAGGGGTCTTGGAGAAGCTCCCGTAATGCTTTTGCCAGAAGGCGCCGTTCCACCAATCGGTCTCGCTCACCGACTTCGAAGAGCCGGTGCAGACCCCGTACAGATCGTAGAGGGTTTTGCCGTCGCCGATCCGGGTGGCTTTAAAAATATGGTCGTGGCCGTATATGTAGCCCCGCACGCGCGAGCCGCGGGCGAGCTCGGTGACCTGGATCTGCTCGATCTTGGCCGGGTCACCGTATCCCGTGTAGTCCTTGGCCGTGAACAGGTTGCCCCGGCCGTAGGCGATCGTGCGCGAGTCATTCTCGTCGGGCGCGGCCGGCCAGCCGCCGAGCACATGGTGGGCGCAAACGAAGCTGTACTCGTGCTCGCTCGCCGCCAGCGCGCCCTCCAGCCATTTCCGCTGGTCGGCTCCAAGCGTCCAGTCTTCGACTTTGCGCGGCACCGAGGCCATGGAGCCCATGACGTCGAGGACGATGAACTGGACGCCGCCGTGGTTGTTCTCGTCCCCGCTCCGGGTGAGGGCGTAGTAGTTGCCGTCCGGATGCCCGCTTTCCGGATAGGCGGCGGCGGGGGACGGGAAATACTTCTGCCGCCAGGACTTCGCGTTGAACCGGGCGAGGTTGTAGCCTTCCTCGCCGTCGTGGTTGCCGAGGACCGTGAGGGTGGGCATGTTCGGGGTGAGCCCGGAATAGGCCTTCCGCATCCGGAGCCAGAGCGTCCGGGCGATGGTATCGTAGTCCGCGTTCGTGAGGTTCTTGAAGGGCAGGCCCCAGGCCTCCCAACGGTATTCCGACCCGATGCCCGTCGTATCCCCCATGTTGATGAACAGATCGGGATCTTCCGAAATCAGGATCTGGCGGATGGTCTTGCTCAGGGACAGGCTATTGGCCATGTTGGCCAGGGCATTGGATGGGCGCCAGCTTGCGTTTGTCTTCAGGTTTCGGAGGAAGTCGCAGAAGAAGTCGCCGGTGATCTTGGTGGCCTTGAGGTCGGCCGGGACGGCGACATCGGCGTCGTCAAAAGTGTGGTCGTCCCCGATGAAGACGGCCTGGACCTGGCCGCCGCTCTGGAGACGGGCGTTCGGAAGCTTGAAATTGCGGGGCGAAAGCGCCTTCCAAGCGCCGGCCCCGTCTTCCCGATATTGCACTTGGTAATAGAGCCGGGGGCTGTCGTATCCGCGGAGGACCGTGTCGAGCGAGCCGGTGACGCCGGTGAAGGTCAGGGTCTCGCGGGGAACGGACAACTCCTCGCTGCGGTCGGCCACCAGGACCTTGATGTCCAGGGTCTTGCCGTTCCTGACGAGGAGATTGAGGTCGGTGAGCCAGGCCTTGGGGTCGCCCGCGCTGCGGCGGACGTTGGCGATCCGCTCCGCGCACTCGAAGACGGTTTCATCGTAGGGGAAGGGAAACTCGTCGCTCGCGAGCTGTTCGTAGAAGGGAGAGCGGGGGCTGGGAGCGGATTGGGGCGCGGCGAAGAAAGTTCTGGGATCGAGACCGGCGATCAGGAGGCCTGCCCCGCCGAGCTTGATGAACTCCCGCCTGCGTATTGGCATTAACGAGGTCAAATGCTAGCAGGAAACGGGGCGGAGGTCAACTCGGAGGGGAAGACCCCTTCCGACGGGCGCCGGGAAGACCCGGCCGCCCGCCGGTCGACGCTTCACCCCTTTTTCCGGGCGACCAGGACGAGCTCATCCTGCCGCCCGGAGAGCCGGGCGAGGAGAAGCACCAAGCCCAGAGCCCATTTGGCCGCGCTCTTGGCGGCCCCCCCGAACGGAAGGTAGTCCATCCTTAGGTCAAGGCTCCGGAAATCGAAGCTGGGTTCGGAGTGGACGGCCGCGGCCTCGAAGCCGTTATCTGCGAGAAGCCGCGCGATCGTCCGGCGGTCGAAGCCGTAAAGATGCTTGTAATGCCAGTCGAGCTGGTAGAGGATGCGGAGCGGCAGGTCAACACGCTTGAACGAAAGCCGGTAGGCCGCGAGCGACAGCGCCGGGAGGAGGCCGCGGACGTCGGGGACGCGGAGGGCGAGGCAGCCGCCGGGGGCCAGGAGGCCGCGGACTTTCCGCAGAAAATCCGCCGGCGCGGGGACGTGCTCGAGGACGGACCAGGCGGTCGCGGCGTCAAACGCACCGGCCTTGAACTCGACGTTTCCCAATTCGCCGCGGACGACCGGATGGCGGCGGCGAGCGATTTCGGCCGCCGTCCGCGAAGGCTCGAGGCCGAACGCCCGGAACCCGCCCCGGGCCGCGACATCGAGGAACTCCCCCATCCCGCAGCCGATGTCGAGCAGCCGGTCGCCGGGCGCGTGCTTCCGGAGGAACGCCAGGTCGCGCTCGTATTGCGGGATGCGGAACTCCGCCATGAACTTCCTGTAGTTCTCCAAATCGAATCCGGCATAGTCCTCGCCCGGCGCGCCGCCCGGCGCCGGAAGGGGGTTCATCTGGACGAGGCCGCACGTCGGGCAGCGCCAGAACCGGTCCGAGCCGATGGCAAACAGCGGCCGGCGGACCGGGCCGCCGCAGAGGATGCAGGAAAAAGAATGGGCCATGAAATTTATCTCAGGAGGTCCTTGAACATATCGTAGCGCTCGAGGAGAAACGGCTTGAGATCGGGCACGATCCGCAGGCGGTCGAAGGCCGCCTCCGTCCCGCGGTCCAGTCGGACGCGGATCCGGACCGTCGTCCCGAACGACTCGGGTTTCAAATCCAGGCCGCACTTCGACATCCCGTCCTCCCCGGGTTTCGCGAGCTCGATCGGGAAAACGGCGGTCCGCTCGACGCCGTCCTTTCGGTAGGCGACGTCTGCCTCGCCGACCTTCCCCTGCGCGGCCTTGGGGTTATAAAAATCGAGCTCGGCCCGATACGCCTGGGGCACAAGCCGCAACTTGGGCGATAGCGCCGAGAACGGACCCGCAGCCGGGTCCGGCGAAGGCTTGCGGGCGGTTCGGTTCATGAGCGTTTCGGACTCGACGACCGCCGCGTTCTCGAACGCGAACAGGCCGTCTTCGAAGAGAAGGCTCTGGGTGGTTTCGAACAGGCCGATGTCGACGCCCGCGTATTTTTCGAACGCCCGCTTCCATGACCCGCCGTCCGCGGCGAGGGCGCGCAGGAAGGGCTCGAACCGCGAGGGCACCGCGGGGTCGGCGGCGAAACGCGCCCGGCGCACCTCTGCGGCCGCGGCGTTTCCCGTCGTCCGCTCGCAATACGCGAGATAGAGGGAAATTTCGGAGAGGAGCGTGCCGGGCCGCGATTCGGACTCGGCCCGCCCGAAAAATTCGGCGGCCCGAATGTAATCGCGGGACCGGAAGAATTCGAGTCCGATCTCGAAATCGTCCGCCGCGATCTTGACGAAGCTCGAGGGCAGCCCGGCCGAGGCGCTCACCCCGACGTTATAGAAGTTGGCGTCGTACGGAAACGCGCGGGCCGGCTCGATCAGGACGAAGGCGTCCGCGTCCTTCCGCACCGGGATGGCGCGCCGCCCGAGCCCGCTCCGGACGACGATCTCGCCGTCGCCGGCGGCCTCGTGGACAAAGACGCCGATCCGACGGATCTTCGCCCGGCCGACGAAGAGCCGCTCCACCCGCTCGCCTCCCGCCAGCCAGAAGCTGTCCACGTCCTTGCCGTAGGGCGACCCGTCGTCCATGATGAATTCCCGGGCCGGATTTTGGGCGGGGGCCGCGACCGGCAGGGCCAAGCGCTGCTTCGCCCGGCGGGGCGCCTGGCCGCTGTAGATCCTGACCTCGGGGTTTTTATACTCGATGTCCCTAAAACGGAAACTTTTCAGGAGCTCGTGCTCGCGGTTTAGCCTCCGGTAAACCTCGACCTGGACGGGATAATATTTCGCATACTGGAAGAAGAACCCGCCCTGAACGCTCGATGTCTCGATGTAATCGAACTGCTCGAAGGACGGAAAGTCACCATAGATCAGGTAGGGCCGGGTGAAAAAGAGGGCCGGGTAGGACGGGTCCGCGATCTCGGGCGTGAACAGCTCGCGGCCGAAGATCCCCCCGGGCGGCAGGTTCCGCCGGATCCAGCGCTCGGCGATTTGGGTGGTGTCGTCCTCGGCCAGGTAGTACACGCGGCCCACGGTCCGCGCCCCCACGAGGAGAAAGACGAGGACGGCCAGAGCCGTGAACGCCGTCCGCCCGCGGCGGCCTTTCCCGAGGGCCCCGGCCAGGAACGCCAGGCCGAAGGCGGCGAAGAAGGCGTAGAACAGGGCGAGCGCGCTGAGGTCGCGGAGGCGGGAGAACCCGAGGAACCCGAGCGCGCCCAGAAAATAGGCCAGCCCCGAGAGGGCAAAAAACACCGTTTCCCGGGTCCGGCGCCTCAGCACCCAGACGAGGCCGAGGACGACGAGCCCGAAGAGAACGATCCCTTCCGCGGACATGACGTTCGCCAGGCCCTTGAAATACTTGCTCTCCCCGATCCTTTCGAACAGGGTCTGAGGCTTGATGAGGACCAGGTACCACTCGGTGTAGTGGACGAGCCGGGCCAGCGTTTTAGTCGCTTGAAAGAACGATTTATACCAAAGAAAGGCATAGGGATGGCCGATAATAAAACCCACGATGGACATGAAGCCGGCAGCCACCAGTTTTCCATGAGTCAGGTTTCGAAAAATATTCTTTTGCGTTTCGCGGTGCTTCCAGAGATGGGCCATGACGATCGAAACCGTAACGAATATTGCGTTGTATTTGGTCGCCACGGCGATCCCGGCGAAGAAGCCGGCCAGGAGATAGTGCGGCCATCGTCCGCCTTTGAGGATCCGGACGCAAAAATAGAACGAAACCGCGTAGAAAAAAGTCATCGGGACGTCGAGCACGATCTGATGGCTGTAGAGGATGTGGACGAAGGAGAGCGAAAAGAAGAACGCGGCGGCCAGGGCCGTTTTCTCCGAGAACAGCCGCTTGCCGATCTTGAAGACGACGAGAATGGTCAAGGCCCCCATCGCCGCCGAGACGAGGCGGGCAATGAGCAGGACCTGGTCGAGCGTGAATTCGAACAGGCCCGGCGAGGGGTTCCGGCCGAGCAGGGTGAGGACCACGGACGCGATCTTGAGGAGAATGCCGACGATGTAGTCGAAGAACATCGGGTAAAAAAGCAGCGGATCGGGGCTCCAATTGCCCTGGTAGACCGCGAAGATCTGCTTGGCCACCGGCACATCGTCGATCCTCTGGTAGACTGCCGACACGCCCCAGACGCGCAGGGCCAGGCCGCCCAGGACGAGGCCCGAGAGCGCGAGCCCGATCCTGTGGGCGCGGATCCAAGCGACAACGCTCTTCATCGGATCCTCAAGCCTCCCTAACCGCCTCGACGACCACCGTCGTGCCGAAAATCCGCGGAACCAAGCCGGGCTCCACCCCGCCGGGCACGACCGCCGCGCCGCCGAACGGGTAGTATAGAAACCGAAAGCCCCGGACCGTCCCGCCCGCGGCCCGGATGAGGGCCGCGATCTCCCGGAACGGATAGATGCGGAAATGCCGGTATTTCTTTCGCTCTAGAATGCGGAGGAACCCGAGCGCCGCGTTGCCGGCGTTGATCGTGCAAATGACCACCCGGCCGCCGGGCTTGACCACGCGCAGAAGCTCCCGGACGAACGCCGCGCCGTCGGGGATGAGCTGAATAACGCTCGCGGCCAGGACCACGTCGAAAACGCCGCCGGCGAACGGCAGGGCTTCGGCCGCGGCCAGGACCGGAGCCAGGCCTTTGTTGCGGGCGAAGGCCAGCATCTCCGCGGAAACATCAACGCCCACGACGGAGTTCGCCGCCGCGAGCGGGAGGGAGAAGTGGCCCGTTCCACAACCCGCGTCGAGGACGCGCGCGCCCCGGAGATCGCCGAGAAGCTCCAGCACCTCGGCCCGCAGGAGGCGGAAATTCCGGACCGAGATGTAGCTATTGGCGGCTTCGGTGTCGCCTTTCGTCCGGGAGACGTCGTCGAAGAACCGGCCCCACACCGCCCGATGGTCCGCGCCCATTTACAGCCCCACTTCCCGGCGGAGGCATTTCCCGAAGAGCCGGGTCAGCCCGACCGGCACGGCCGCCTTCCAGACGGCGGGCGCGGCGGCCATCAGCCCGCCGCCCCCCGAGAAAGTGTTCCGGATGCGGCCCGGCGCGTCGGTGACGTAAACATAGGAATAATCGCGGAATTCCATCCGCCATTTTTTCTTGAAGACCTCCTGGCCGCGGTAGCGGACCGGGCCGAAATCGAAGGTCTCGCAGCCGGCCTCGCGGGCCCAGCGCAGGAATTCCCAGACGGCGAAATCGTTCGGCTTCAGAAAGAACGCCGCCTCGTCCGAGCACATGTCCGTGACGTGGACGGTCGTCCCGACCACCCAGGCGACGAGCGACGCGACCGGCCGTCCGCGGAACCGGACGAGGAAGACCTTCATGGCCCGCTCCAGGCCGCGCGACAGCCGGAGGAAATAGGCCAGCGGATGAGGCGGCGTGCCGAGGCGCTTCATGGTCGCGAGGTAAAGGGGATAGAACGCTTGGTCAAGCGCGTCCGCGCCCGGCTCCTCGGCGAACGTCAGGCCATAGCTCCGGGCCTTCTGGACGATGTTTCGGTCCTTGTGGTCGAGACCCTTCCACATCGCCTCCGCCGCGTCGAGACGGCGCACGGCCCGCTTGAAGAGCGGCACGGTGTGGAAGCGGCTCGCCTCTTCGGAAGACAAGCTCAGGGGGCTCCGCATTTCGAGGTGGGCGAAGCGCTTGACCGAGAGCGCGCGCCTCGCGGCCGCGGCGAACTCGTCGAGGATCGCGGCTCGCTCGGCCGCCGGCACGGCAGCGCCGAGCAGGAGGCCGCCGTATTCCGAGAAGGGCTGGGACAGGATCTTGCGGCCATAGACCCGGCTCGCATGGAAGAAGCCGGGGAAGACGGCCCGGATCTCCCCGCCTTTCCGGTAGACCCGGTAGAAGGGCTCGAGGCCGTAGGTCGCCGCGACGGCCGACCGGAACCCGGTCAGGTGGACCATCCGGCCGCCGGGCTGGGCTGCGACGAAGGCGTCCCAGGCGCCGGCCGCGGATTCGTCGAACGCTGTCCAGCTCATCGGTCGGGGACTGCCTCCCGGCGGGTCACGGCCGTTCGGGCCTTTCCACTTTGTTTGTAAGAAGGGCGGCCTTCAACAGCCCGATCTCCTGGACGAGCTTCTTCTGCGTATCCTTGAGCTCGGAGATGGCCGTGGAAAAATGGATGAGGATGATCATCAGGCCCATGATGAGGAAGAGGAACAGGGCCGCGGGCGGATACCCGATGCCGATGAAATAGGAAACCCTGTCCAGCAGGCCTCGGAAAATGGACAGGACGAGGAAAACGGCCGCCATCGCCAGCCACAGGATGGCGAACTCCTCCCGCAGCCGCTTCCGGCGGATGAGGTCGAGGATGAAGAAGATCAGAAGGACGCTGCCCACGATCGCCAGGATCTGGATGCGGATGATCTGAACGCTGTCCATGCTCGCTCTCCTCACCCGGCCCGATCGTCCCTGCGCAGGAGCAGGACGAAGATAGCCAGGCAGACCTTGACCATGTAATACAGGGAATGCCAGAACCCGATCGACGACCGGCCCGCCGCCCGGCCGGCCATCTCGACCGGCACCTCGACGATCCGGAGGCCCTTCTTCTTCAGGATGTAGATCGCCTCGGGCTCGGGGTAGTCGTCCGGATAGGTCACGCTCAGGACCTCGATCGCCTTCCGGTTGAACGCGCGGAAGCCCGAGGTGCTGTCCGTGATCCTCTCCCCCAGGAGAAGGGCGTTCAGCGCCTGGAAGATCCGGATCCCAGCCCGGCGGAACGGGCTGCCCCGGAACCTCGCTTTTTCAACGAACCGGGAGCCGATGGCCGCGTCCGCGGCCCCGGATAGGACGGGAGCGGCGATTTTGGCGATCTCGGACGGCCTATGCTGCCCGTCACCGTCCACCTGGACGGCCAGATCATAGCCCCCGGCCCGGGCAAAGAGGAACCCCGTCTGGACGGCCCCGCCGATGCCGATGTTCTCCGGCAGGTCCACGACCTTCACCCCGGCGAAGGCCCGGGCGGCGGCCGAGGTCCCGTCGGTCGACCCGTCGTTGACGACGACAACGTCGAAATCGGCCGCCTCCGCCCGGAGCGCTCTCAGGACGGCGGGGAGGGACGCCTCCTCGTTATAGGCCGGCACGATCGCAATCTTCTTCATGGAGCGTGAAAAAATCATACAGGAATTCCGGAGGGGACACAACCGGGGCGGGGCGGCCGGCCATTGACAATCCCCCCGGACGGACCCTATTATGCGGGCGGAGGCGCGATGACGGCGGACCAAGGAATTCGGGAAATCCAGGACCACTGGGAGAGGCAGGCCCGGCTCGATCCGCTCTGGGCCATCTTGTCCGACCCCGCCAAGAAAGGCCGGAAATGGCGGGCCGCGGACTTCTTCGAAACGGGACGGAGGGAGATCTCGGTCCTGATGTTCCGCCTTCGCGTGAAGGGCATTCCGGTCGCCCGCGGCCAGGCCCTGGATTTCGGCTGCGGCATCGGCCGGCTGAGCCAGGCCCTCGCCCCGCACTTCGACCGTGTCGCGGGCGTCGACATCTCCGAAACCATGATCAAGCTCGCCGGCCTGGCGAATCAATTTCCCGAGAAAGTCCGATATTTCCGGTCCGAGGACGAGAACCTGGCCCTTTTCGGCGACGCCGAATTCGACTTCATCTACACGAATATCGTTCTCCAACATATCCGCCCGGAGATCGTCCGAGGCTATTGGGGCGGGTTCCGCCGCGTCCTCAAGCCCGGAGGACTTCTGATTTTTCAACTTCCATCCCATCCGCGAGAGTTGAAAATCACGGACGACGAGGCCGGCCCGATGGCTCCCGAGGCTTATGCCGCCCGGATATCGATGGGGGAAATCCCCGCCCCGCTTTTCGCTCCGTCCGAGCGCATCACCATCGAGGTCCGGGTCCGGAACGCGAGTCCGCGGGATTGGGTCCGGAGCGAAGCCTCGCCGATCCGGGTCGCGAACCACTGGCTCTCCGGCGACGGGCGGACGATGCTCGTCCAGGACGACGGCCGGGCCGACCTGCCGGCGGTCGTCAAAGCAGGAGAGGAATGCCTGGTCTTCCTCACGATCACCACGCCTCCCGAACATGGGAACTACCGCTTGGAAGTGGACCTCGTCCATGAGATGGTCGCCTGGTTCAAGGAACGCGGCTCCCCCACCGCTCGGTGCGAAATCCGGGTCAGGAAAGGCGCGACGCCAAAACCTCCGTCCTCCACAGCCGGGGCGACGGATTTCCTCTCGCCGTCGGCCGGGCCTTCTTCTCCCGAGCCCGAAGAACGCGGCCTCGACGAGAAGCTCTATAGCGCCCTGCCCCGAGAGGCCGGAAACCCCGAAGACGCCCCCATGTTCGGCATACCCCGGGCGGACGTCGTAGACTTCTTCGAATCGCGGGGGGATTCCGTCCCCCAAATCGACGAGGACAGCCACGCCGGCAGGGAATGGGTCGGCTTCCGCTATTATGTGAGGAGAGCGCAGGAATCATGAAGCCCCGAAGGCTCGTCGCCCTCGCCGCCGCCCTCATCTGCGGCCTCGCTTTTTTCGAAAACTTCGCGCGCGAGGTCCGGCCGCGGAATTTCATCCTGATCACCATGGACACGATGCGGGCGGACCACCTTGGCGCTTCGGGTAAAGGGCGGGCCGCGACGCCCAACCTCGACGCTTTGGCCGCCGGAGGGACGCTCTTCCGAAACGCCCGCGCGCTCACGCCGGTCACCCTGACGTCGCACGCCACGATGTTTTTCTCCGAGCCCCCGTCGGCGCTCAAGCTCTACAACAACGGCCAGGTCCTGCGCAATAAAGCGGCCCTCCCGCCCCTCGCGGCGCTGTTCAAGAAGGCCGGGTTCACGACCGCGGCCTTCGTCTCGCTCGGCGTCCTCCAGCCGATGTTCGGCTTGGACAAGGGCTTCGACACCTACGCCGCCGATTTCCCGGCGGACCGGTGGTACCTCCATGCCGGGGAGGTGAACGCGAAAGTCCTCCCCTGGCTCGAGGCCCACCGAGACGGCCCCTTCTTCCTCTGGATCCATTATTCCGACCCGCACGAGCCCTATACCCCGCCCGGCGCCCCCGACGACCTGACCGTCTACGTCAACGACAAGCGCCTCGGCTCCTACTGCCTCCGCAATTACACCGTCAACACGGCCGAGGTGACCCTCGCCCCCGGCGTCACCGAGATCCGGTTCGAAGTCAAGAACGACTCCGACGCCTTCCCCTTCCACGCCCGGTTCGACCAGTTCCAGATCACGAGCGAGGACGAGTCGGGCTTGAAGATCGAGCGCTACCGGGAGTGGATCTTCAACAAGGCCGACGGGACCTATTTCATCAAGAGGTCGTCCGCAGTCCTCGTCACGAACGATGGCAGGTCCCGGACGGCGCGGATGACGTTCCGGGGGAAGCTCATCCTGCCCATCGACACGACCCTGCGGGCGGATTACCGGCGGGAAGTCGAATACATGGACGGCGAAATCGGAAAGCTCCGGGGCAAGCTCGACGAGCTCGGCCTCAGTAGGACGACCGCGGTCCTCGCCGTCGGCGACCACGGCGAAGGGCTGGGCGAGTATAACGACGAGGCGGGCGACCGCTACGTCGGGCATATCCATTTCCTCCAGGACGTCTATATGAGGGTGCCGTTCATCCTGTCCAATCCGGCCGGGCTCTCGGCCCCGGCCGTCCGCGACGAGCCGGTCACGCTTCTCGACGTGGCACCGACCGTGGCCGAGCTCATGGGGCTCGGACGGCCCCCGCATTTCCAAGGCCGCGACCTGCGCCGCCTGCCGGCCGGCCGAACCCTCGAGATCTTCGAAGAAACCTACAAGCCCGAAGCCAAGCGCGACCGGTTCGGTCTCCTGGCCTATCCCTGGCACCTGATGTTCACGCCCGAGCTGCAGAAAATCGAAGCCTATGACCTGGGGGCGGACCCCGGCGAAATGCGGGATTTGGCCCCGAACGGGCCCCTGCCGCCCGCCGCCGATGCGCTCCGGAAGAAGCTCGAAGCCCGGGCGCGCGAGGTCCTGGCCGGCAAAGAGACCGTCAAGGTCGACAAGAGCGCCGCGGACATGCTCCGGGCCCTCGGATATATCAAGTAGGGGCGCGGCTCCCGCCCCAGTCGCTCTCGCGGCTCACCCCCAAACC